>Ga0233434_1004233_pt1 | contig 11136 bp, 11 predicted proteins | sample SI_122_August201_4_FD_182738 | JGI IMG/M metagenome (GOLD analysis project Ga0233434, IMG submission 182738) | Seawater microbial communities from Saanich Inlet, British Columbia, Canada - SI_122_August2016_120_MG | ecosystem: Environmental > Aquatic > Marine > Inlet | place: Canada: British... | reverse complement strand
CTCAACAACAGGCCTCGAAAAACACGAGGTGGAAAACAACCTGTTGAGTTATTTTTAGGGAAAGCTGTTGATTTATTAACGGTTTAGAAATAATTGCACTTAATGTGCGAATTCAAGCTTTATTAAATGCCAATAATTCAATAAATTCATTAGATTTTAAAAAATTTGAATTATTAATTCTCTCTTCTACTAAAGAGTCTTTCTCTTTTAATATTTCGTCAATATAGCCTGGATGACAGAAAAATATTCTACGCCAGTCAGGCATCCCTTTAAAATCATAAATCTTCTTCAGAAAGAACCAGTATGGTTTTATTTATCAATTAACTTCCAGCTTGTTGCAGTACCAAGTTTAATATCTTTTTTTGCAATTTTTCCGATAATTTCTTTTTCAAATTTTGGCGGCAAACCAAAACCTGGGCGGATAGACCGAACATGGGCTTTAGTAATTACCTCTCCTGCCTTTATGTCTTTTTCAAAATACAAAGAGCGACGATGTTTTTGTGCATTTTCTTCTGAGTTTTTCAGCTCATAACCTGCAACACCCAAAGATTTCCATGCAATCTTTGTGTCTTGACATAATCGCTTTAACTCATCCGGCTCTAATGAAAATTCACTATCAGGCCCCTTATCAGCACGACTTAAAGTAAAGTGTTTTTCAATTACACATGCTCCAAGCGCTACGGACGTTGTTGCGACAACAGTCCCCATTGTGTGATCTGACAACCCCGCTAGAATATTAAATTTTTCTGCCAAATCTGGAATAGTGCGCAAATTAGACTGCTCAAATGGTGCAGGATAACTGCTAATACAATGCAACAATACCAAATCTTGACAACCGTTTTCTCTTGCCACTCTAACCGCTTCAGAGATTTCATCTAAATTCGCCATGCCAGTAGAAATAATCATTGGTTTTTTGGTCTGCGCTACATATTTAATCAATGGCAAGTCGATAATTTCAGGTGACGCTATTTTGTAAGCAGGTGTATTTAACTCTTCTAGTAAATCTACAGCAGTAGAGTCAAATGGTGAACTAAAAATAGTAATGCCTATTTTTTTAGCATAATCAAATAAAGGCTTATGCCATTCATAGGGTGTTTGAGCCTCTTTATACAAGTCATAGAGGTTATAACTATTCCACAATCCACCTGTGACTTGAAACTCTTCTCTATCGCAGTCAATCGTCATTGTATCGGCAGTATAGGTTTGTATTTTTACTGCATCTACACCTGATTCTTTAGCCGCCAATATACTTTCAAACGCTCTCGAGATGCTTCCATTATGATTCGCTGAGAGCTCTGCAATAATATAAGGAGGGTTATTATTTGAAATACTTCTATTATCAATTTCCATTATTTACGTGTGAAATATTTCAATTTAACAGATTGAGTTTTTCTTAAGAACAGTTAAAATTTTTGACACAGAATTCGCATCCGCTATTTCAGATAAACTTGAAATCCTCCCTTCAAAATGTTTATCTAAAGCTACAAGAATACTTAGCTGACCAAGAGAATCCCAATCTTCCACCCTCTCAGAATCGGAATCTTCTTTTAAGATTCCAGGTTTTAATTCAAGTGCTTTTTCTATAATTTCCATAACTGTAGATTGACAATTTTTTGACATAACAATACCTCCTATAATTAATATGGCTCTCTAGCGAGATACACTTCTGTATAACACAATACCATTCCAAAACGCTCTTCCAGTTTAATAGCTCCCTTTGCGCTTAATTCTTGCAACAAAGGCATATGATCTTTTAGCTCTTTAGGTAGTGGCCATTCTTGTCGTTCTATCAATTCAACTGTATTAAAATTTTCTTTTGCCACTTTTAAGAGCAAATCAACATTTGACAACGAAAGCACTGGAAAGAAAAAATACCCATCTTCTGAAAGATGCTTAGATGCATTACGTAGAATATCTAAAACGAGGTCAGTTCCATCGCTACCTGTATCGCAAGGAACTCCGCCAAACCAAGGAGATACAGAAGCAATATCCTGTGAAATTCCAGATATATCATCCATAATAACATCAAACTTTTCACCAGACCACGGCTCAAATAAAGCACCACAACGAATATCAGCTTCACATCCATGTCTTTTAAAGTTTTCTTGACTGCAAGACACTGATGGTGCGCTTAAATCTGAAGCATAAACCGGCTCTTTTGACAGTCCATCAAGACAAAGAGATAAACCAACAACACCCGTTCCACAACCTAAATCAAGAATTTTTACCGGCTTAAATATGGTTTTTTTGACCGAATTAATTAACAATTCTGTTGTTGTATTGGGAGAAAAAACACCCTCAGAAGACGCCAGCTTTATCTCTCTACCATCTCTTGGTGTGAACTTTATATCTGTGAATTTATTTGCCATTACTTTTGTCGGTCAATTTATTTTTAATTATATCGTATGTGATCATTAAATCCCGCCATCAATATTAATTGTACTTCCGTTTACATATTCAGACTTTATTAAGAAATCTATTGCATTTACAATATTAGACGGATTTCCTAATTTTTTAGATGAAATTTTCTTCTGAATTTTATCTTTTTGTTCATCAGATAACTCAAGAAAAAGCCCAGTTTCAAAAGCTCCTAATACCAAAATATTAGAGGTAATTTTAAATCTTGCATATTCCTTTCCTAACACCCTAGACATCCCAATAAGCCCTGACTTACTTGCTGAATAAGCTATCGTTCCCACATCACCATCTATTGCACCGTGCGATGAAACATGAATCACTCTCCCCCAATTATCTCCCATCATACAAGGAAGTAAAGCTTGTGTAAGGATGAAATTCCCTCTTAAATTAACTCCCACCACTTTATCCCAATCTGTCAAAGAATAATTTACAGCTAAACCATCAGCTTTGGCTGCTGCACAATGCACTAATGTAATATTTGATAATTTTGATTTCCAGTTTTCAACAAAACAATCAACTTCTGACTTATCTTCAATATTTACTTTTTCATAAATTATTTTACTACCCTTGTAGCTATCTGGATGCGTTGTATTATAGAATCCAATTACATTATCCAGCTTACAAAGATGATTAATTATTTCTTGGCCAATGCCGCCCGAAGCTCCTGTTAGTATAATCATTTATCCACCCAAGTTATTAATGTCGCACCCCAAGACAGTCCTACACCAAAACCAATTAACATGACCGTATCTCCACTCTTAAGTCGCCCTTGGGTTTCTGCATCTTTTAAGGCGATAGGGATAGATGCGGAAACTGTATTACCAGTATCTTTTAAATTAATAAATACTTTGTTTTCATCTAGTGACATAGCTCGTATAAGATTTTCAAGAACAAGCTGACTAGCCTGGTGAAATACAAATAAATCAATGTCTTCGATATTCAATTTAGACTTATCAAGAAGTTCATTCATGCAAATTGGTACAGAATTCAATGTAAAAAGAAACACATCTGCGCCACGCATGTTAAGAGTTCCATAACGAGAATTATTACTTATGTGAGGCTCTCGAGCGCCACCCTCCTTAACAATTAGTTTGTCATAGCCACTACCATCTGTTCCAAGAACAAAAGGACCAACTTTATCTATATCACTGCCAACCAACAAAGTTGCCGAAGCACCATCACTGAAAATTGGCCTACAGGTCCTATCACTCTTATCAATATACTTGGTATAAGTGTCAGAACAAAGTATCAAGCCTTTTTTAGCAACGCCTGATTCTATTAAACTTCCAACAACACTAAGCGCATAAATAAAACCAGAGCATCCAAGATTAATATCAAATGCCATACATTTTTTTGACAACCCAAGCTGATCTTGCAATATACAAGCGCTAGTTGGTAATACATAATCTGGAGATTGCGTCACCAAAACTACTAAATCAATATCCTCTTTGCAAGACAAGCCTTCAAGTAATTTACTTCCAGCTGCAAATGCTAAATCTACAGCCGTCTGATGAGTTGATGCTATTGATCTAGTAAAAACACCAGTCTTATCTGAAATTTTTAACATATCCCAATCAGGATTATCAAGCTTTAAACTCTCATTATTCTCTTTTTTTTCTGGTAAATAATATGTATTTGAATCAATTTTAACTTTCATTTATTCCTCGAAAACTGCCTGATAATGTTGAAAATTTTCCCTTTGTAAAGTCCATCTCTCTTTCGTCATTTCTATAAGAGTTAGATCAAAAAAAATTCCATACTTATGAGCATGATTTTTTAAAACCTTAAACTCTTCAATACCATAGAATCGATGCATTGCAAGCATTTTAGTATTTTTACTAAAAAAGTGTCCATTAATTTTCTTAAGTGAAGGATCTCTTTTAAAAAACATATAATTATAAAAGTATGCAGGGATTAACCCTCCTATTATTCGAGATTCTATCTCTCCAATATAATACCCCCAAGAAGTCTCATGAAGCGTTGAATCATATTTTGCAAGATTTAGTACTCCAGCAGGTTTTTCATTATGAAAAATAATCCAATGTTCTGCTGGAGAACAAGTGCAAACAATTTGATTAAACCAATTAGTTTGTTTTTCAAGATTAAATTCGATATCTGTTGACATGTAACGTGTCACTTCTGGGTCAGTCCTCCAGCGCAATATTTGTGGTAAATCATTTTCAGTAATTTTTCTAAAACTTATCATGTTATTGACACTGATTTACTTGTAATAATTTCAACAACTTTTGAAGCTCCATCGCAAGAGCAACTGTTGAAACATCTTTTTGACCAGGCACTTAAATCATCAATTGACAAAATACTTTTCTTAATCACATTAACAGCTTTTCTTTCACCAACATGGCCAAGCAATCTAATCAGCCCAAGTTCATCAAGAATCTTTGAAAATTTTATCTGGTTTTCTGCAACTGTAAAAATCAAAGAAGGCAATCCAAGACTCAAACGCTCCCAATTTGTTGAGCCACTTGCGCCAATCGATAAATCAGCTTCCAGCATCAACTCGGCCATATTATTAGCATTAACAATCACTTTAATATCCTTATCTTTTCCATAATTTTCTATCATTGCACTATGGGGGGAGGCACCTCCTAGAACCACGACAACATTAAAGCTACTATCTAACTGTTGCAAAACATCATAGGTTATATTTTTAATATCACTACCACCCATACTAATCAAAATATTCTTAATTTTTTTAGTGTTTTTTCTTTTTTCTAACGCTTGCTCTCTCAACTCTTTAAACTCCGGTCGTAGCAAAGCATAATCACATCCCAGTAGTAGTTTGCAGTTATTTGACACCTTTCCTTGGTAGTTCTTCATTTGACTGCCTAGATTTTGATTAAGCAGGATATCACAATTAAATTGCCTATCTGACAAATCATCAATCACCATAATTTTTTTTGTATGTTGCCTTAGTTTCTTGTGCCATATTTCATCCAATGCATAGCTATCAACTATCAATATATCTGTATTTTTAGAAATAACTTCAATCGTTTGCTTTGCATCCTGCTCCTGTGTAGCACCTAGCCAAGTTAGGTATAAGTCATCTGATTGGAAGTTACCATCTTTTGGCAAAATTAATACTAAATAATTAATTAGGGTAATTAGATTACCTGTTAACTCTCTACATATAAATACAACGTCGTGATTTTGTTTGCTCAATTCATCTGCTAAAGTCAAGCAGCGCATTAGATGTCCAATCCCTATTTTATTTGACGAGTCAACCCTAAAAGAAACATTCATATTACCGACCCATCTTAAATCTTAGTTTTTTTATTTAATATTTTAATTAGGTTTTTATCTGTTTTATACAGTAAACCAATATGACCATTTATTAAACTTACTTTTGGATTTTCATCTAAAAATTTATACAGCTCCTGAATAGAAAAAATAATATTATTGTCTTTAAAGTATTTTTCAATTTGATTAAACACATCTAAATCTTCTTGATAATCTAATGTTAATCTATAATCCCTGACCCATTCTTGGGGTAAATCTACAAAATTTAAAATGAAATGTTCAGGATTGTTTTGAAAATACCAAGTCATATATTCGGAATAATCCGCACTTGGAAAGTGTTTTTTTACTTTTCTCAAGGCAGAGGTGCTAATTATTTCTACTGAAGTGCCGACAGAGGAATTCTTTGCAACTGTGTAGTCCGCACCATATTCAAAATGCTTTTTCAATAAATAATCAGCAATATCGCTACTAACATAAGGCATGTCACCTGTAATCCTTATAAATACATCTATCTCTAGATCATTAATTATGTCAAGATATCTTGCGACAACATCCTCTGCATCGCCCTGGTGAAAAACAACAGAATCATTGTATGTATATTCTGATAACTCTGAGTCTTGTTCATTGTCAGAAGTTGCCAAAATAACTCTATCGATATTATTAATTTTTAATGTATTCTTAATACACAGCTCAATTGAAGTCAAGCATCCAATTTTTACAAGTGCCTTTTTAGGGAGTCTTGATGATTTTAATCGACAAGCGATAATAGCAGCAATATTTGCTTTTTTAAAATCTTTCTTTTCTAAAGTTTCACCTGCCTTTTTCAAAGTACTCAATACATGATAATTAGAAACTAAATTTTCAATTTCCTCACTATTTAAGCCATTCAACTCTGACCTTCTAAAGATGAAATCAGTGTTTAAATTTATCAATGATGATTGCTCTTTCTGGATATTTAATATAGGAATTTGATAACTATCATTAAGATATTTTATTTCAGACACGTTAATAAATTCACTATCCAACAGAGGTAAAAATGAATTTTGATTTTCAATGATTTTTTTATATATGCTATACTTAACACTAGAAAAGGCATCATATTTAGTTTCGAGCGTACTATGCATGATGTGTTTTTCAATACAGTCCGCGCCCAACATGCTTGCTATTAAAGGCAGGGTTATGGCTTCTTGGTGATTGCCATCAATATGATCTGCGAAAACAATTCTATATCTATAATTATCTTTTAAAAATTTTATTTTAGATAGGCCGGAGTCAGCTAAATCGGTGGGGTACGCCTGAAACCCAACTTCTAACAATAATTCTTCAACATTTAAAGTTTCATACTTTGCGATAATATTCTCAATATTATTTTTACTTCTACCCGAAATATTAATAATTAATTTTAATTTTGAGGTATCTATAGCTTGTAGCGCATGATAAACTTCTTGGTTATCTAGAATAGATGTTTGCAATTTCAAGCCATGTATCTTATTTAGATTCTTCTGAATAATTAAAACCCCATATGTATCAAAAACATCTATCCAAATGTCTTTTGTTTCATATGCCTTATTAAATATTTTCAACCATTCATTTTCATTGAAATAAAGCTCTTTATAAACTCCATACCATTCAAAATCCTCTAATGCTATTTGATTATATTTAAATGGCTGAAATTTAATTCCAAAGCCCTCTTCTTTATGAAACTCTTTAAACTCTTCCACTAAATCCATAACATAATCAACATTCCCTCCATGCGTGTTAGCTACTTCTAAAATGTTGTATATTTTGTTCATAAATACTTATTCCTTATCAATCCAATAGCTTTCTTTTTTAGAATTAATCTGTAAATAATCGACTCCAAATACTCTAAAAAACAATCCAATCGGTGTCAGAATAACAAAGAAAATAATGGTCAATAATGGCTTTAATAAATAATTCATATTAGTCTAATTCAAAAATATTTTTCCAATCCTGGGTTTCGTTATATTCTGGCTGTTGTTTCTTGTCCAAGATAAAGTCACCTAAGACTAAATAATCCATTTCAGTACGCATAAAACAACGATATGCATCTTCGATACTTTCCACAATAGGCTCCCCCCTTACATTAAAAGAAGTATTGATCATAATAGGGCAGCCAGTCTTTTCTTTAAAGACACTCAACAAATCATGTAATTTTTGATTAGATTCTTGATGAACTGTTTGAAGTCTAGCGGAGAAGTCTACATGTGTAACAGCAGGAACTTCCGAACGAGATTGATTAACATTCTCCAGATTATAATTATCTGAATTATCTACTGCTAATCGACGTGATTCTTTAATTGGAGCTACCATCAACATATAAGGAGAAGAAAAGTTATTAAGTGGGTCATTATTACCATCAACTTCGAACCACTCTCTAACATCTTCAGCTCTAATAATCGGTGCAAATGGGCGAAAACTCTCTCTGTATTTAATTTTAAGGTTCATAGTAGACTGCATATCTTTACTTCGAGCATCGCCCAAGATGCTTCTGGATCCAAGCGCCCTAGGTCCAAACTCCATACGTCCATCAAACCAACCAACTACATTCTCACCAGCAATTTTATTGCTAACAGTATCAATTAAATCAGATGGGTTTAACTTTAAGTATGGCAAATTTCCATCATTTAAAAACGCTTCAATATCTTTATCATTATAATATGTTCCTAGATATGAATTAGATTGGCGATCAAGTGTATTAATTGTTAAACGCTTGTTGCCCAAGTACTTATACCATACATACAGCGCAGCTCCTAACGCACTGCCCGCATCTCCTGATGCTGGTTGTATCCAAATATTTTTAAAAATACCTTCGCGATACAAACGTCCATTTGAGACACAATTAAGCGCAACACCTCCAGAAAGGCATAAATTCTCTACCTGGGTTTGCTCTTTAACATAGGCGGCAATTTTTAGTACAATTTCTTCAGTTACTAGCTGAATAGAGGCGGCTAAATCCATATCTAGCTCAGTTATTTCACTTTCAGATTTTCTAGGTTCACGATTAAACAAATCATGAAATTTACCATTTGTCATTGTAAAGCCTACATGAAAATTAAAATAAGACATATCCAATTTAAATGAGCCATCGTCTTTTAAATCTATCAATTTATCTAAAATCAATGAAGTATATTTTGGCTTACCATAAGGGGCTAACCCCATTAACTTATATTCTCCAGAATTTACTTTAAAGCCACAATAGTAAGTAAAAGCAGAATACAATAAGCCAAGCGAATGTGGAAACTTAATTTCTTGCTTAATATCAAGCTGATTATTCTCAGCATATCCATAACTAAGGGTTGCCCACTCGCCAACACCATCCATAGTGATAAAAGCAGCCTTATCAAAAGGGGAGGGGTAATAGGCACTAGCTGCATGCGATTGGTGATGCTCTGGGGATATAATTTTACCTTTAAATTTTAATTTCTTCCTAATATGTCGCTTAAGCCAAAGTTTTTCTTTAAGCCAAACTGGCATTGATCTTATAAATGATTCATATCCTGATGGAGCTGTCATTAAATAAGTTTTTACAAGTCGATCAAACTTCAAGCTAGGCTTCTCATAATAAGCAATATACTCAATATCATCAATGGAACAATTAGCATATTCAAGGCAAAAGTTAATAGCGTTAACTGGAAAACTAGAGTCGTGTTTGATGCGCGTAAATCGTTCTTCTTGTGCGGCACAGATAACTTCACCATCCTTCAATAAGCTAGCTGCGCTATCATGATAAAAAGCAGATATTCCCAATATTAACATAAGTTATTTTGTATTTTATTTAAAAAATTATTCAACTCAGAATTATATTCTAAACTTAGTGATGCATTATTTTCTTTTGGCTGGTATTTCTCGGTGTACCGTTCGTGAATGTTGGCAACTTCCTTGGTAGAATTGAGTAAACACTTTATCTCTTCATTATATTTTTTATCTATAAGCCCTTCATTGATTACACTAGCAACTGCTAACGCTTCTACAATTCTTTCTAAAAGAACTCTTTCATAACGCATAGACATTCTAGAGTGAGACCCAAAACGTAAAACCTCTCTGAAATACCAAAAAATAGTGGATTTCAATCTATTATCAATTTGAGACCCTTTGGATAAATGATTATTTAATTGCTCGCAACAGGTTGACAAAATTGACTTTATCCAGCTACGCCCTTGCTCGGAAGACAATGATAAAATATTATCCTCTATGTATTGATGACTTTCTTGAGGTAATATCCTACCTAATTGTTCACTTGTTTTTAATAAACCTTCCTTTGTATGAAAAGCCTTATTCAAATCTTCGCTATTTTCAATATATCTAACATAAGGGACTAAAAATCTAATTGTGAAAAATTCACTAAAACGCCCCACATCAGAAGGACAGCATGGATTTGCCAATAAAATGCTTTCTACCTTGTTAAAAAGGGGGTGTTTCTGTGTATATTGAATGGTATTTTTAACGTCCTGACTAAGTAGAGAATTCTCTTGAATATCTGCTAATGTGCAGTTCGAAATCAACGATATTTGATGTGAGATATCTTTAAGACTTAAATCAGAGAAAATCTTAAAATAATCTTCAAATTTTTGATCATTTCCTAGTGCGTATTCTGGATTATATAATTGATTATCAATAGTTGCCAAATGCTCTCCAGAATTTTGCAACTCTTTAACAATAAAATTAGAAATTTTTTGATGAAATTTAGGTAATAAATGACAATGGTCAACAAAACTTTCATCATCACTAATATTGCTTACATCTAACAAAGGAAGTTTATATCGTGTCGCTAAATTATTTAACACATCACGATACGGATTACGAATACGGTACATAAATTTATCATTTTCATACGCCTGCTCAAGCAGAACATTGTATTGTTGATACTGTCCTTTAGCTTTAGCTATCAGTGCGAGATTGTACAGGATAATTTCTACTCTTGCATTTGCCCCTTCTGTGGTGATTTTCAATAGATATTCTGCCTCTTCAAAATTAGATAATTTAGCCTGGCAAATGGCATAATTATTAACTACTAAAGCCTGATATTCTAAATTACTAGATAAATCTTTTGGATTGAGCAGTATTTCACGATATAAGCCAGCAGCTTTCAAAAATTTATTATCCTCAAAATATTGATACGCCTTAATAAAGCGCCTATCATCAATATCCATTATTTCGCTAGACTTGTCATTAATATCATAATAATGATAAAACATAAAATTACCATTACCAATGCCAGCAGGAAAGTGCTTGTGAGCAATGGGGTTAACGATAATAGTGTTTATAGTATGCTTATTGCAATATTTAATAACACGCTCTAGATTAAAAGAAAAGTCTTCGACTTTTGTAGCGTGCTCTATATCCAAATTAAAACTATTATGCCATTTAAAATGCAATAGTTTGTTTCTTAATCTTAAAGGTTTGTAGTGGTCCGTTAATCTTGGACACATTTCAAGCCAC
>Ga0233434_1004222_pt1 | contig 11160 bp, 1 predicted proteins | sample SI_122_August201_4_FD_182738 | JGI IMG/M metagenome (GOLD analysis project Ga0233434, IMG submission 182738) | Seawater microbial communities from Saanich Inlet, British Columbia, Canada - SI_122_August2016_120_MG | ecosystem: Environmental > Aquatic > Marine > Inlet | place: Canada: British... | reverse complement strand
CCCTCAAGGGTGATAAGCGTAGCGTCTGCCGAAGCATTCCCTGCACCATCTTGGTTGAAGAAGATACCATTAGCATTTGCTGTCTCGATATGGACTCCTGCATCAAAGGTAGCATTACCAACAACTTCTAAAGTCTCGCTGATAGATGTAGCTTGGACGAGAGTGATAAGCTCTGAGTTTGTTGTGGTTTTAACTGTGATAAAGTCAACATCATCACTCACATTTGAAACAACAAGACCAAGAGCAGTATTGTCCTTGAGATACATCTGGAACGAGTCGTTAGCATCAGAGGTAGCTTGGATCTTATTCGTAAAGAGCGTTGAAGTTGCACCAACAATAGCGTCTTTTGCCGATACATCCACCTTAAAGACTGATGTTCCGTTTGATTGAACATCAAGGTCTGAAAGATTTCCTGTTGCTTCATTAAGCGTCAAAGTGTTCAGAACAACAGTAGCACCTGCGGTAGATACTGTGAACTTATCAAGTACATTGATACCACCATCAAGACTCGCAAGACCTGTTGTGGTTAGTGTGTTATTGCCAAAGCTGATCGCCCCATCACTATCGGTGATTGAACCACTCGCTAGGGTAAGATTACCAATCTTTGAACCTGTAGGAGCTTCAAAGATTTTACCGAATACAACCTTTTCACCAGCGTTAGTCGTGACAAACTTGAGGTAAGAGTTCACTCCCTGTTTAATGTCAAGAGAAGCCGCTTCATTGTCTTGTAACTCAAGACTACCAAGCATTAACCCACCTGGTGTAGTTGTTGCGAAGAAGTCTGCTACTGTATGATCATCTTGTGTGGTTGTTCCTAGAACGAAGAAACCCTCGTCCTCACCATAGAAGAAGATACCATCATCACCTGTAGTGCCACGCTCAAAGAAGATACCGATGTCGTTAGTGTTCGCACCTGCGGCAACGCCTTTATTGAGTCGAATAACAGTGTCTTCAACATCAAGTGTAGCTGTGTTTAAGGTAGTCGTGTCTCCATCAACTTGAAGATTACCTGCAACAACCACATTACCTGCGAATGAAGCTCTCTGAGTCGAGTCGAGAGTAAGGACTGCTTGTACCGCATTAACTGCGTTATCTCCCCAATCTGTTGTAGCATAGGTACTGAAGACCATCTTGCCCTTGAGATCATCTGCGTCACCATCGTGAGAAATCGTGATGTTACCCAATTCTCCCTCTGTGGTGTCTGCTTTTTCACCTTTAAAGGTAAGAGTCGTTGCACGACCTCCTGCACCATTACCACCAGTTAAGTTTTGGAGTGTGATGGTTGGCGTTGTCGCATTAGATAGGTGTAAGAGACTATCTGGAGAAGATTCACCAAGTCCAACATTACCACTACCAAGAATTCTTACCTTCTCTGTAGTTGTGTCAGTACCAGAAATCTTAGTCTTGATGATAATATCAGAAGTACCATTGCCATCACCACCACCTGATGAAAGGATGAGATCACCACCATTTTGATCCCCAACATTAGTAGCTGTAGAACCTGCTTCGATAGTAAGGTCTTGACCATCATTAGCACCTGTACGAGCAACAACTTTAATCGCTGAGTCTCTAACCGCATCTGCACCAAGTAAGATTGTGGTTGCCGCTAAACCATCAGTCGCTCCACCAACTACAGCAAGATCACCCGATAGAGTGGTTCGCTGATCGGCATTAAGAGTAATCGTAGTCTCTCCTGCCGAGTTCTCGATGATATTTGTAGTACCGAGTCTTAACTTACCAGCACCACCAATAACGACTGTACCACCACCACCAAGTGTAATGGTACTTGCTTCAGCCGCACTCGCTGTGAAGATTTCTTTCGCCTCATTAGCATCACCAAGAATGTGTCCACCAACTGTAATATTAGTACCGACAGTCAGTGCCGCTGATGTAGCAACGGTATCCTCAGTGAGAGTGAGGGTAGTGGCATTAGTCGCTACGATTGTAGCACCATTACCACCTACAGTGATTGTACCACCACTTACAGTTGCACTACCTGCGAAAGTTGCAAGGTTAGCAGAGTCAAGTCTAAGAGCCTCTGAAAGACCTCCACCACTATTGGTAGAGAAGATCAAATCACCCTTAGTATCGTCTACAGCACCATCATGTGAACCTTGGATTTGTGCTAGGCTCTGTCCTGCATCATCTTGGAAGATAACTTGTGTCGGACTGTCTCCGTTAGCATTACCACCTGTAGTGTTCTTTAAAGTAAGAACTGGTGCTGTACCTGCTGTGGCAATCGCACCTGTTGTAGCACTGATAGTAGTCGATGGGGTAGCAAGAGTACCAACACTAAAGTCGAGTACAGAGTTGAGTTTACTACCACTGAATGAGAATGAACCTTCTCCATCATCCCAAGTAAGTACACCATGTGCGTTATCATCAGAGTCATCTAAGACTTTGATGATAGCGGCATCTTGATCATTTTCTGCACCTCGATCAGAGTTGAAAATGATACCATCAGAAACACCTTGAACGATCTTCAAGGTATTACTCAAAGTAGAGATACCTGTTACTCCTAAAGTACCACCGACAGTCGTATTACCACTCGCACCTACAACTTGGAACTTAGTAGCTCCTCCTGTATGCTCTACAATGGTAAGGTTAGGAGAACCTGCAAGACCATTTGCACCAAGCGTAGTGTTTCCGTCTACCTGTAAGGTACTCTTAGTGTCGATTGCACCTGTAGCACCATTTACAGTAAAGTTATCGGTATCTACTGCAATGCCACCATCAAGATTAGCTGTACTTGTTACAGTTAAAGTAGAGGAAAGGTTAGTCGCTTGAGCAAGAGTAAGAATCGGGCTAGCGTTCCTTGCATCTACATTAATATACTCAAGACCACCTGTGTCTTTAACTATTAGAGCGTCTACAGTGTCGTCTTTAGCAGAAATAGTAAACACATTAACATTATCAGCACATTGAATGTCATCAAGGAACAATGTAGCTACATTATTGATGTTCCCATCAGTCATATCAAGAGTGGTAGCGATTTCTACTGCACCCGCAAAGGTAGCCTTGAGAGCTGAGTCGAGTCTGAGAGCTTCTGTGGGGTCTGTATCATTATTTGGCTTGAAGATAAGGACACCCTTATCATCATCTAACGCTCCATCATGAGCACCTACGATTTGTGCGAGAGCGAGAGCTTCACCCGAACCCTTAAATGAGATTGTTGTAGGATCATCGTCTTGAGCATTTCCACCTGTAGAGTTTTCTAAGGTGATAATAGCTTTTGTGTCATTACCTTTAATGTGGAGACCCGAATCTGGAGCGTTCTCCCCAATACCCACATAACCTGTGGTGTGGATACGCATAGCTTCAGAGACACCCGATGTTCCGTCTACTTTGGTTTGGAACTGAATAGAGGAAGTACCACCTACTTCAACACCAGAACCTGACGCTAAGATGAGATCACCACCTAAGTTATCGTCAGAGTCAGCACCCGAACCTGCTGAAATGGTTAAATCTTGACCATCATTATCGCCTGTTCTTGAAGCGACTGTGATTGCAACATTATTAGCGGCATCTGTGCCAAGTGCGATTGTATTAGATTGGATCGTAGTGGTCTTAGCTACAACACCAAGAGTGGTTGACTCTGCATTAGTGTTGATAGTGAGATATTCACTATTACCACCATCTTTAAGAGTAAACGCTTTATCATTAAGTGCATCTTGAAGATTGATCGTAATGACCGTACCTGCGTCTGCAAAAGTGATGGTATCTAGTTCAATCTGTCCGACATTAGTGATGTTACCATCACCTACATCTACACCTGTAGTAGCGTAAAGATTAGAGAGAGTTAAGTCAGCTCCTGTAGCTCCACCTGTCCAATTTGCGTTAGCCTCAGTAACATTATTAGTTTCAATTCTAAAGCGATCTGTTGCTTCATCCCAATAGAACAAAGCAGGGTTTTGTGCCCCTCCCCCACCTGCTAGTGTTCTTGTGAAGATCAAACCAATCGAATCGGTACTGTTAGCCGCACCCTCAGTACCATCTGCAATGACAATGACTTTATCTTGGATGAGGAGGTCATTTTCGGTCACATAGTTAGCCACCGTCAGTGTTCCTGGAATACTGATCGCAGTGCTTGCTTGACCAAGAGTAAGCGTTTTCCCATCCATAGCTTCACCGATTTTTCGGTTAGCATTAGTGAAGTTAATGTCTGTCGCAATAGCAGAGTTATTCGACATATCTGCTCGCATGAGGTCGAAGCCACCTGCTTGGTCGTTATCATGGACACGAATGGATTTATTATCCGTGTCTATTGTGATTTCACCGACAGCACCTGTGAAAGCGGTATTCTCAGCAGTAGTGCCTCTTCTTAGTTGGACTCTTCTTACAGCCATTTTAGGACTCCTTTTATCAAGCTCATTATTCTATAATAAGTTAGGTATAAATAGACTATTAAACAACAAGCACCCCATAGTCTTCTTCACAGTACAGTACAGCGTCATCAAGACCTGTCCCGTTGAAGTCTAGTGCAAAGTCATCATTAGCGTTAAACGCTTCTGCCACAGAGCCATAGTCAATGGACTCTACCACCCTACCTGTAATGATAAGGTCAGCAGTCTCGCTTTGATTTGCGAGATAGTGGGTTGACAGGGTTGGGATTTCTCCATTATCAAGCCCTGTATCAACATCTGCCGCAGTACCAAGTGTAGTTGGAACATACTTGTTTTGGTCATCACCCTCTGCTGTCGTGAATCTTAAAATTTGGTTATCCGCTGGGGCATCCGTTGAAATGTCAGTTAGGTTTCCAGACGATATGCCAAGAGCGAGGTTGATGATGTCGTTAGCGTCATCAAGTGTAAACTGAATAGTGTCTGCACCCGAATTACCACCATCGGCACCATCTTTGATTAAGCTACCATCAATAAGTGCTTGACCTACATCATCAATAGCGTTCTCTTTAGCGTAAACAGCAGATCCCATTTTAAAGGTTGAGGTATCTTCATCCCACACAAGTATTTGATCGTTGGCGTTAAACCCACTCGTATCAACTTCAGCAAAGTCTCCAAGTTTACGATCTCTCACCCATTCCGTTGTAGCCACAGCAGTGGTATTTGAAGCATCTGCTGGAGAAGTTGCTGTCATCGCCCCCGCTGAGACTGAACCATCAGTGCCTACTGTAAAGTTCTTAGTCAGAGCGTTGTTAACTTCAGTACCCACAGAGATTTCTGTGGCGGAGAATAACTTACCACCCTCAATCTTGAATGAACTTTCAGAGTCATCCCATTTGAGGTAAGCATCCGTAGCGTTAGAACCACCATCTTCAACATGGAGAAGAGTTGCGTCAAACGCTTGGGCATTGATGTCCTCTGCTCCACCACGATCAGCGTTAAAGATAATACCAGTATCCGAACCTGCTTTGTTGACTTTGAGTGAGTCGTTAAGGGTTGTGATCCCTGTAACCTCAACAGTAGTGTCAAAGGTAGCCGAAGCATCAAAGTTTACCGCTTGATTGAATGTGGTTGTAAGAGCATCTGTATTAATAGTGAGGTAAGACTCTTGATCAGCTCCTTGTCGGATGACCAATGCAGATGCTTCGGTATCTGCAAGCTCAACCACAAGTGAAGTATCATTCTTGTTTGTGATCTTATCTGTGTTGATCGTTGGAGAATCAAGCGTACCGTCAAGGGTGATTGCACCTGCTGTGGTCATCACGATGGTCGAGTTATCTACTAAAGCACCACCAATCGTTAAAGCATTTAACCCTGCACGACCTTGTAAGTGAACCTGTGATTCAGCATTAAGGTTAAGAGCGTTATCTGAGGTATCCCAAGCAAGGACTACATCATTCTTATTTGAACCACCCTCAACCGTAATGAGAGTAGCATCCTCTGAAACTTCAGCAGACCGATTAGAGTTGAAGAACAAACCATTAGTGTTCGTATTTTCAATCGAGATCGCTTTCTTGAAGATAGCGTCTTGAGCAAGCGTGATCGACTCAGAATCGTCTGTAGTCGTAAAGGTCATAAATGACAGAGCATTAGTTGCGTCTGAGATTTCTAAGGCGTTGGCTACATTATCCTCAAGACGAACCTTGAAGTTCCCTGTACCTGCTGTCAAACCTCTCAAGTCATCCGTCTTTAGTTGACTTGATACGGTAGCAATGCCTGTGATCGTTGTAAGACCTGCTGAGACATCTACATTAAGAACATCAGCACCATTATTTTGAATAATAAGGTCGGATGTCCCTCCCGCATTATTAATAGTTGTAGCACCCTTGATTGAAGTAACACCTGTAGTCGCATTGATCGTTGCAAGGTCAGCTCCGACTGTGAAGTTGCCTGTAGATTTCAACCCACTCTCAACTTCAAAAAGGTCTGAAGCGGCTACCCATTTAATGCTCTTATAAACAGGTCCACCACCTCCCATATTCACTCGAAGGAGTGTCTGGTCAGCGTCAGCCCCATTATCTGCGATTTCTGATCTAAAGGTAATGCCTGTAGCAGATCCTGTAGTGAGATCAAGTGAACCTGCAAGAGTTGTCTTACCTGTGACATCAAGTGTTGAAGAGATACCGACAGTACCTACAACATCAAGAGTCTCAGATGGAGTGTCGGTATGAACACCAATACGATCAGTAGAAGCGTCAACAAATAGAAGGTTGGCTTGATTATCGCCAGCTACTCTGAAGTCGAAGTTTCCCAATCCCGTGTTAAAGGCTACTGCACCCACACTATGAGATAACCCACCGACTAACTTGGTGTCACCTGCAACATGGAACTGTGTTGATGGTGTATCAGTATTGATACCGACACGATCATTTGTAGCGTCTGCATATAAAAGGTGGGTTTGTGCTTCACCCTCAACCCTAAAGTCGATATCAACACCACCTTGATTAAATACAACCTCCTCAGAGTTATCAGTGGTCACAAAAGTAAGGTAAGAGTTAGTACCTACCGCTTTCACATCACCCTTAACCTCAAACGCTGTCGCTTCATCATCTGTAAGATTTAAATCAAGATCTGATCCAGCAAGACTTGTGATACCACTAACTGCACCTGCATTAGTAATCGTTGCACCTGCGTCTAATGAATCCACTGTAGTGCCACCGAAGTTAGCAGTACCTGTAGATGATAGGTTGTTATCATTGAATGAAAGGTTATTGTTTGCATTGGTTGTTTGAATTTGACCATTACTGATCTCAATGTCTCCAATCTTAGAAGCAGTGACACCTTCAAACACTTTACCAAAAGTGATCTTATCACCATCAGTATTAAAGGTTAAGAAAGTATCTCCACCTGTCTCATTGAACACAAGCGAAGTAGCATCTGCCGCATCCATCGTAATGATGTCTGCATTAAATGTACCCACATCAAGTTGAGCTTCAACGGGAGCGTTATCTGCACTAAAGTTTGTTGTACTTGTCGAGGCCCCTTGTTTGGTTGCGAGAACAAACTTTTGATCATCCTCATCCCAAAAGAAAACCGCAGGGTGTACATTGCTACCACGAGTGAAGACAATACCTGTATCCAAGTCAGCATTTCTAACAGCTTGATCAGCGTCTTTCGCCAATTCAATAACCGCATCTTTTACAGATAAGTTGGTTGTATCAAGAGTCGTTGTAGCCCCACTTACAGTAAGTGTTCCCGAAACTGTAAGGTTATTAGCCACTGATACTGTTGAAGTATTACCACCTAATGTAAGAGTCTTTGCTCCAATGTTTGCACCGATACTTGCATTTGCCGCAGTAAAGTCTATTCCTGTCATACCTTCCAAAGTTGTAGAAGTAGAACCTAACTGAATTACAGTAGAACCTACTGTAATAGAGGTCTTCTCAAGATGTGTATTGGTGACTTTATCCTCACCAATGGAAACAACACCTGCATTGCTTATTGTAACATCACCACTTATAGCGACATTCTTAAACTTATCATCATCTTGCCCTAAGTCATCATCATAAACAAGGATATGTGCGTCCCCCACACCTGCAATCAAAACATCAGAAAGATCACTAACGCCTACGCTAGAAGCAATAAAGGTCTTAGCGTTATCCGAAAGACTTGTCATCTCCAAAGCGTCATTTGCAGTAGAGTAAATAAGTTGCTTTACTCCTGTGTTCAATCCTGCAAGTTCCGTTAAGGTAGCGTCAAGAGGTTGTCTTGTTGTGTCTACATAAGTCTTAGTGGTAGCGTCATTCGCACCATTAGGTGCTTTGACTGTTACAGTAGAAGCTGTAAAATCGTAAGCGAAAGCACCGAAAGTAGCCCCTGCATCCGTTTTAACCACATTTCCTGTATCTGAGAGATCATCAAAGGAAAGAACCGCATTGATAAGAGTCGTGTTGTCTGCTGACACTCTGAGAACTTGACCCTCAGCAAGAGCAACCCCACCAAGAGTCACATTAGCGAGATCATTTAAACCTGCGTCAGAAGCTAGGAAAGAACGACTCCCTGCTGTGGTGGCAATCGTGGTAAAGGTGTTAGCACCACTACCAATAAGCAAGTCATTCAGAGCGACACCCATACCCAAGCTAGTGATGACATCTGTGGGAGTCTCAAGGGTGAAGTTATTTCCGTCACCTACGATGAAGTTATTGGCAGTTGGGGCAAGACCCGAAATGTCTGTAAGTCGAGCGTTTATCGGTTGATAAGTACCTGCTAAGTTAAGTGCTTGAATGTCAACATCAATCTGATTATCCACATAGGCTGTGGTAGCAAGGCTTGTACTATTATCACTTGCTGCTGGTGTCGCACCTGTTGCTGTCGCACCTGTAAGGTCAACAGCACCATTAAATGTTTTGTCTCCTGTGATCGTCTGATTGGCATTTAAGAGTGAAACATTCGCTGTATCTGTGAGATCAGTAGAAGCGAGACTTACGGTTGCTGTAATCGTTCCGTCATTCACCCCACCTGTATCGTCATAGGCAAAAGTAATGAGGGTATTCCCTGCATTGTTGGCTGTAAACATTGTGCCAACGAAGTCTTGTATTTCTTCCTCTGTTTTACCTAGATCATCACCAACGACAAGATTGCCTTGAGCGTTGAACTTGAGAATCTTTCCGTCTACATTTCCTGCTGTATCGACATCATTAAGATCATTTATCGAAGTATTTGCAGGTAAGAAGTCACCAACATTACTCTGAGAAGCTGTACCTAAGTTAAGGGCTGTAATCTCGTCAGAAACTTGTCGATCAGTATATTCGGTAGTCGCAAGTTTTGTCGAGTTGTCATTTGCGAGTTGGGTAGTCGCTTCAACAGTACCTGTAAAGGTCTGATTCGCATTTAAAAGAGGTATGTTTGCTGAGTCGGTAAGAATCGAGCTAGAAATGGTTTGGTTCTCAAAGCCATTTACCCCACCTGTGTAAACGAGCATTTGATTGACTGCCAAAGCCCCTAAAGTGACATCATTAAGGTCATCAACACTAGAGTTAGAGGCGAGGAAATCACCAACATTACTCTGAGAAGCAGTGCCTAAGTTAAGATCAGTACGAGCATCACCAGCGTTTGCGTTGGCGATAAGAGTACGACCAAAAGCTGTGAGGTCAGTGGTCGCAAAAGTATCTACATTTGTTGCATAGATGAGCTTGTCTGCAACAGTAGCAACCCCTGCTAGAGCAGTTAAAGTGGCATCAATCGGTTGTTTCGTAGCTACTTGTGTATCGACATAAGTCTTAGTAGTAGCGTCATTAGCTCCAACAGGGGCTTTAACTGTAATAGAGTTAGCACCTGTAAAGTCATAGTCAAAAGCTCCAAAGGTAGCTCCTCTTGTCTCTAAGACGAGATCTGCTTCATCACTAAGGTCAGCAGTAGAAATCAATCGGTTTACATATTGACCCGCCCCATTACGAACTAGGAAGTGTTTATCGGCATCCCCATTAATCGTAACATCACCCAAACCGTTGAGGGTAGCGGCACCACCTCCACCCCCCCCACCTGGAATCCAACCTCCTGCATTATTATTTGCCGTTGCGTCATATACTAATGCGTTTCCGTCAGCTAAGTTTGTCAGATCTACATCCGCAATTGTAGCGAGATTTAGAGTGACATTATTCCACTTATTGTTCCCTAGCCCGTTTGGGTTATATTGTAAAAACTGATCATCTGCGAGAGCGGCAATGGTCACATCTGCTAATGCTGAGATTTGAGCATTACCTGCAAGAACTGCATTACCTACAACATCTTGCACAAATTCTGTGGTTGCAATTCGATCAGAACTTTCAGCGAGGGCGATCCCTCCTTTTATGTTAAGAGTCCAATCGCCATTTGCCCCCAAAAGATAGTTTCCTTGAGCTATTGAAGGGCCTGGGACGAGTCCGTCAGTCCCCGCTTTAACTCCATTTGTGCCTTCAAATGCGGTGAGAGTGATAGACGCACCTGCTGTGGTGGTAGAACCTGATCCAAATGTACTCATGGTGAACTCCTTTATTTTTATACCTATTAAATGTCGGGGTATAAAAAGAGTATTAAAGGAGATTGCGAATGATCTATTTAAACTCTGTCCCCTTAAATCTCTTCAATGACATAGTTAAGTTTAGTTCTAAGTCGCTTACCACTAGATGCGAGATATTGAAACGACTCCTCAGAAGCACCAAGTTGACGAATAATACTTTTTCGCTCATCTTCATCTAGGTATCCGAACGCTTCAAGAACTTGCTTCTCACTCCACCCTCTCTCCTCATAAAGATACTCATAAGGGTACTGTTTAAGAGATTTCTCGATCTCTTCTTCTGCTTCTCCCATAAGATCATTGCGGGCAGACTCTGGTAACTCGTTCAACATATTATTATAGTCAAATACCATTACTTCTGCACGATCAGAATAAAGACGATTGATCTCTCCATTAACTTCTGGATCCATCCTCGCTTCCCAATAAGCCAGCTCCTCTTCATATGACTCTTTCTTTTCGGTCAAATCTGCCCTCTCAAGGATTTCGTCATCGTCTAAGTCTACGATTTGTTCCTCCGCCCATTGAGTAGCCCACATTCCAATATCACCGTAAGGTAGACTCGCAGTGGTTACAATGATGTCTCTTGCCCAAGGCACTCTTACAACCACTTCTTTAACAGAATGGTTATCGAGCATCTCATCCATGATCTCTTCATTCATCTGTGTCTTAACATCATCATCCTCATAGATGATGTAATCACTCCAATCAGAAGAAACCAAAATCACATCATTATGACCTTGAAAGTATTCCCATACTTGACCGTTT
>Ga0233434_1004220_pt1 | contig 11163 bp, 12 predicted proteins | sample SI_122_August201_4_FD_182738 | JGI IMG/M metagenome (GOLD analysis project Ga0233434, IMG submission 182738) | Seawater microbial communities from Saanich Inlet, British Columbia, Canada - SI_122_August2016_120_MG | ecosystem: Environmental > Aquatic > Marine > Inlet | place: Canada: British... | reverse complement strand
AGGACCGAAAACCTGAATTACCAAGAAATAATTGGGTGGTAACCCAGAAAATAATTTGTAACCAACCGACAGAAATCTCATCTTAATTAGCGGGCAATTTAAACACCAGCCGGCATAACAAAAAAAAACTTTCACCATTTTTACTCATTATTTATTAATTTAGCTAACAAACCCTAGACTCCATGTCATATGATCCGAATTCAAAAACAATAAAGGGCCGAGAGCGATTGATAGAATATCGCAAGGCTTTTCTAAAAAAACAGGCACTAAGTGGGGAAATTCCTCAAGGCCATGGAGAATTAAACCGTGATGGCAACCCAACGGTTCCTCCGGGACAAAGTGTGGTCGAAACATGGCCGGTCCTGGATCTGGGTGTCACCCCGGATCTGGACGAGTTCTCATGGAATTTGACCGTTTCAGGTTTGGTCAAAACGGTAAAAACCTTTGATTGGGAGGAGTTTCTCAAACTACCTCAGACTACTGACATTTCTGATTTTCACTGTGTCACCACATGGAGTCGGCTGAACAACAATTGGAAAGGCGTGAAATTCTCGGATATTGCCGCACATTGCGAGGTGCTACCCAGCGCAAAATTTGTCTACATCAAGGCCTGGGATGGGTACTCGACGAATTTACCGTTGGAAGAAGCCATGAAATACGATGTCCTTCTGGTGCACGAATGGGAAAATCACCCACTTACTCGGGAGCATGGAGGGCCTGTGCGGATGATCACCCCACAACTCTACGCTTGGAAAGGTGCCAAGTGGATTGGAGAAATTATATTTCGCGATAGCGATGAGCTGGGGTTTTGGGAAAAAAGAGGCTATTCCAACACGGCGGAACCTTGGCTGAACGACCGTTATACCTGAGACAACTTAGGTATCATGTCACCCGTAAAGTTTTTAAGTTAGCAAATGCTTCCGATTCCATGATCGCCTTGACCCCTGCATCCCCTATTCCTGTGTCGAACAACAGGAGGCTTTCTACCTTGGTCAACGTTTTGGTATTTGCCAGGAGTTTGGCAGATTCCAAATTCAGATAATTCCGCGCTAAATTGAAATGTTTAACCCTTTGCAACACTTTTGATTTAGCTAGAACCTTAATACCTTTTGGGGTTATTTCCGTCCGGTAAAAATTTAATTTTCTCAGGTTGGCAAAAGCGGGAGCCTTAGCCAGCGTCATCAGAGTTTCATCCCCGACAGGATTTTCCTGAAAAATTAAAACCTGTAATTTTCTGAACTTTTCCGATTGCACAACCGCCATTCCACCTTCCGGCCCAATATTGTTATAACGCAAGTCGAGGAGGGATAGGTTTTCCACAAAATCAGCCGAGGGTAACTCCATAATCCCTTTATCAGAAATATTGTTTTCGCCCAGATAAAGCCGTTTCAATTTTTTAAACAGGTTGCAATGAAACAGGTGGTGGGCACCACGCCAGGTCAGTTTATTTCGAGAAAGATCCAGGTTTTCCACCTCGAAGTTACGCTTAGTTTGAACCAGAGCTTCGACACCCTCATCTCCAATAAACTTACCATTCAACTCTAATGATTCACCATCAAGAGATTCATCAATAACCCTGTTAATATAATCCAGCTTGGTTTGGGTAATCATATTCAATCTCTTTTTGGTTTTAAGTTGATGGCACAGCGAAATCCGATATCATTGAAACCCCGTGACAAGGGATAACTCCAATCCCTGTATCCTGATGTCATAGCAACCACCGAGTCAGACCACGAACCGCCTCTTCTCACTTTCATAACACCTCGTGTTGGCCCTCTGGGATTATGAAGGATATCTGTGTAGTAAAACTTAACCGAAAACCAATCTGCAACCCATTCCCAAACATTTCCGGCCATGTCATGAACTCCATTCAAGTTGGAGGGGAATGATCCGACGGCAGTAGCCTTATCCCTCAACTTCAATCCACCTCTTGCAAGAGGGCTCATCAGATCAAAACCATCACCCCAGGGGAATTGGCAACCATCGCCATTACCGGCCGCTCTTTCCCACTGAGCTTCACTGGGAAGTGACTTGCCTATCAAGTGACAATAGTCTGCCGCTTCGTACCAATTGAGTTTTGAAACCGGACAGTTATCGCATTCGGAAAAAATACTTCGACGCAAATTATGTTCCGAAAATAGTTTTTCAAATTTTTCGTTGGTGACCTCAAACTTATCGATCCAAAATGCATCCAAGTGTACTTTTTGCTCCGGGGCTCCATGTTGCGGTCCGAAGCGGTCACAACCTCTTTTGAAAGTTCCACCTGGGATCAGAACCATATCCTCAGTAATACGAGATTCCAGCTCTTGCCCTGAAACCGGTTGAGACCCACCCACAAAAAAAACGCCCATACACAGGCATTTTAACAATCCAGAAATATAAGAAAATTTCAGTGAACTCACGTGAATTCTTTAAGTGCTCCCAATATGGACAGTGATGCTTTCGATCGGTTTAAAGTATAAAAGTGGATACCCGGTGCCTTGTTCTCTAATAACTCCCGGCACTGGTCAATGGCATGATCAATACCCGTCTGCCGAACCTTTTCACTGTCATCCTCAATCCCTTCAAATTTAGCCAATAAAGTTGATGATAGACTTGCTCCGCACATCTTGGTAAATCGCTTTATCTGTTTGAAGTTTAAAATGGGCATGATTCCAGGAATCACCGGAATACTGATATTTGCTTTTTGGGCTCTATCCAAAAAATCAAAATAGTGGCGGTTATCAAAAAACAATTGCGTCACAAGAAAGTCCACCCCGCTATCAACTTTTCGCTTTAAGTTATCAATATCCTTATCAAGGTTTTTGCACTCCACATGCCCTTCAGGATAACAGGCTGCACCGATGCAAAACGAAAAATTCTTTTTCATGAAGGCTACAAGTTCATTTCCATATTCAAAGCCGCCTTCTGTTTTTACAAATTTTTCTTCACCCTGAGGAGGATCTCCCCTCAACGCAAGGACATTTTCAATGTTTTTCGCCTGTAAGCTTTCAAGTACCGAACGGATTTCCGGTTCGTCGTGTCCAACACAAGTAAGGTGAGCCATGCTCTCAATCCCAATGGCATTTTTTATGTTTCCAACCAAGTCGACTGTTTTAGAGCGTGTACTTCCGCCCGCCCCGTATGTCACGGACACAAAACCCGGCGCGGAGGGTTTTAACCGACCGATCGTTTCAAATAATGTTGCGAAACCTTCAGAGTCTTTAGGCGGGAAAAATTCGAAAGAGAAAACAGGCTTTGACGAGCTAATTTTTTCTATTATTTTCATAACTCGATAATAACATAAGCACTAGATAAACTAATGAAAAACAATAAGGAAGGCAGAATTCTAGCAGAGCATCTCTAAGTTTATATAGAGAAATATAGCATAGCTCAATACATGATCTGGTGGATTACTAAACTCAAGAGGGGTCAGGTATATACTCGTAAATACCAAATTTTTTCAGGTAGGATATAAATGAAACCACATTCACCAGTTCAACAGGCTCGTCTTCAATCAAGTTGATGGCTTCATTGCTGAAGTATCCGGTGGTGATAAGAATTCCGCGTGATGCGCCCTCTCCTTTCACAGTATCCAAAAAACCTTTAACTTTAATTGCGTTCACAGTTTGTCCCGGTGGTTCAATAATACAAAGGGCAATATAACTGCCACCCACAACAGGTGTTTCATCATTCATGGCAAGCTCTAACTCATGATCGTCTGCCCAAACAGAGTGGACATACTCAAGGTTGAACTTTTCCATAAACTCAACACATTTAGATTTAAAGGCGTCTCTATCAGTCAGATAGAAAGGTACATCAGAGGGATTGTCAAAATGGATTTGTTCTTGAGGCGTGGGAGGGGAGGTTTTTTTTAAAGAAATAATAAGGATAATGCCGATAACGAAGGCACCAAAAGTAATAACAAAGATAGCCACTTACTTTATCATTTCATCCCAAATTTTTTCTTTTTTCCCCTGTTTTATCCATTTGTCGTTTGCGATCATTTGCTTAACTGCGACCCAGAATACCCAACCCACAAACAGCAACATGGTACCGATAGGGATATTATCAGGTTTAGTAGCGATTAAAAGAAAGTTTTCAAGTCCTGAGTTTTCCATTGTATAAGCTCTAATTATTGTTAAAGAATAATCGTATCATAACTACAAGTCGGGGGAGCAAATTTATTCGTCGTCTTCCTCTTCATCGTCTCCACCTTCTTCTCCGCCCTCTTCACCATCACCTTCATCCTCATCACCTTCGCCCAAGCTTACATCAAAATCAAGCTCTGCAGTGTTGTAGGCAATGATCAAGTCTTTTAAAGTATCAACTTGTGTTTCCACATCACCAACCGTTTCAATTTCACTATACTTGGTCGGTACTGTGTATTTATCCCCCTTCTTAACCCAATGCGAAGGCATAGGAGTCCAAGGGATCATAGCGCGTGTATCTTTAAGCCATTTGGGGATCCAGTCTTGTCGCAATCTTTGGCTGGCCAATGAGAATTCGATACCTTTTTGTCCATCATCATGACAGCGTCCACAGTCCATGTAGCCAGCCATTTCAGCACCTTTTTGCGCAACTGTACTGTCCTTACTTTTATTGACTCCGGCCTCGTACCCACTGGTTGGAGACAGTGCTTCAAAATAGGCCGTTAAATCCCTAACTTCTTTATCTGTAAAGAAGAAAGTGGGCATTTTCACTTTAATCCAGGTCCGAACTGGAGTCGGATCTTTCAGGAATGAAAACAACCAGGAACCTTTGATACGCTCTCCGACATGATAGTCTCCCATATCTAATGGGGGAGGATATTGGGCTTTTGCTTTCAGATATTTCTGAATATCTCCGCCTTCTCCCTCAACGTTATGGCAAGCCCGGCAATTGTATTTGGTGATCAGACGCCGACCTGTTTCAATTACTTGCTCTTTTTCCGAAAGAACTTTGCGGTAGTTCACAGGTACTTTTGAGCCGTTAAACCCCTTCAACAGAACAACAAGAGCATCAATTTCATCGGGTTCAAGATGAAAGTCCGGCATTTTGTCCAGAACACGTTCTGTCCTGAAAGAGTTTGGTTTTTTCAGTTTAGTTTTGGCCCAGTTTTCCCAAGTATGAGGAATATGTGAGTCGCCAAACTCCAGTTCCCCAATCATTTTTCGGCCAAAAGAAGATAGTTCAGGCGCGATTCGGCCTTCTTTCTCCATTCCCTTGATATCATGGCAGGCAAAACAACCCCGGCGACGAATTGTCGTCTCTCCATGTTTGACCAATTCAGGGTCTTGCAGTTTCGCTTCAAGTCCGGGAATCACTTCTTTTTTACCGAACTGGATAAGATAAGAAGCAATATCAGAAGCCTGGGCTTTATCTAACCGAAGATCCGGCATCCTACTCTTGGCATTGTAGCTATGAGGACTGCTGATCCAAGTCACTAACCAATCGGTATTTACTTTATTTCCAATACGGCTTAAATCAGGCCCGAAGGCTTCACCTTTGCCATTGAGTGTATGGCAACCCTGGCATCCGACAGACTCAAACAATTTCTCACCTTTTTCCGGATCACCTGATTCAAATTTGACGGGAAGCTCGTAATCCTTTTCTGAAGCTGCCAATAAATAGGCCGTGACGCCCATCAAATCTTTCTCATTAAACCCGAACTCAGGCATTGTGGTTTTTGGTAGATAGCCTTTGGGTTTCTTGATCCAGCGGTACAACCAACTCGCATCAACTTTGCTGGCAATCCTGTTAAGTCGGGGACCTACCTTACCTTCATTGGCATAACCATCGGCTAAATGACAACCATGACAACCAAGTTTAACAAAGAGTCTTTTGCCTTTTGATAAGACCGGAGCGCCGTCTAAGTTGATAACTTCAGCATGGCAGTTTCTACAAGTTGCCTGTTGCAAGTTACTAGGCAGAATCGGTTCATTGACTTCTACCGTTTGATCTGTCTCATGGTGCGAACCATGTGCATGCTCAGCGGGAGCAGTAACAGTACCTTGTCCTAAGTGACACCATGTACAACCTGTCCGTTCAGGAGGATGCTTCTTTATTAGAATGTCCAGGTTGGGATGAGATTTCAAAGGTTGCTCAAAATCTTTGTAGTGTTCATCCTGATAGGAAATATGACAAGTCATACACCGGTCAACCCGGTAAATAATTTCTTTGAAACTATTTTTTCCAAAACCAGGGATGACAGTTTGAAGAATTTCAGCAGAACGCCAGAAAAAAGGAAACGGCTTGTAATAATCCATCGTCAACTCTAATTGACCTTTCTGACGAGTCAGGTCAGCAAGTTCCTTTTCAAATTTTATTTGATCTGCTTTTACCTTAAAAAGTCGATTTTCAGCTTCATCAAGAATTTTTTGTTTTTCGAGAATTATAGGACTATAGGATTCGACTTCTTCCTGGAAAGAATGCAAAGTTGCTTTTTGCACATCATAGTTTTCGCCTTCATGCATCGCTTTTTTATAATAGTAATAAGCTTCATCTACATGACTGCCAGCAAATTTCTTTTTCTCCTTTGATTCATCCAGTGAAATCTGTTTGAGACGAACCTCTTCAACCAAAGCTAAATAGTTATCATCGCCGGAAAGCTGATCAACTTTCTCACTAAGTTTGGCGCTAAGTTGCTTTTCGGTTCCCGCGATTTCAGTGTTAATCGCTTTCCATTCACCTTCAGCTATAGCAAACTGTTCTTTAAAGAACTGCTCCTGATAGGTCTTGAATCCCCGGCGGGCAAATTCATCATCCCAGAATGCCCAAAGAGTGACGAATAAAGTCACCCCAGCTATAAGGAAAAAAAGAAAGCTATAAGAGGTATGCTCGTCAAATTCGCCTTCTTTAAAATCAGGTTTTTTTTCTTCTTCAGCCAATGTAATACCCTATCTGTAGTTATTAATTTTCAGCTATTTTTCTTCAGCTATTAAACACTAATCCAAGGTGTGACCATTATATATTTAATGTTAAAACCAATTCGAAGAACAATTTTAATAACTATTCCCATCATGATTAGAGCGAGTTGAATCTTCAAAAACATGCGCAGAAAACCCACCGACTTAAGTGCTTTTCTTTCAAGAAAAAAATACGCACCTGTCCCTATACCAAAGTAAGCCAATAGCACACCACCACCAAATATCGCGGACCAGGTATAGTCTCTAAAGCCAAATGCATAAGGCAGGTCTACGCTGACCAGTGCCACTACCTTATGCGGATCCCAGTATTGCCAAGGCATGAACAGGTTCCAGCCCGGCCCTCTCAGGAACACACCCATAATGATCAAGGCGATCCAGAGAACCAGAAAGCCAAAGCAGTAGACCCAGATAGCTACTTTTCTCTCATGATATGTGTAATAACCATTCCCCTTCGGGTTCACATCAAGATAGGGTATCAGCATCAGCCCTACGATAATGAGAACAGGAGCCACAACCCCAGCAAACCAGGGATCGAAATAAACAAGAATGTCCTGAAGCCCGAGGAAATACCAAGGCGCTTTGGATGGGTTTGGAGTTTTTGTTGGATTCGCGGCTTCTTCCAACGGTGCATCAATAACAATGGACCAGACTGTGAGTGCCACGATCACAACCAGAGCACATAGAAACTCTAATCGGACCAAATAAGGCCATACGTGGAGCTTCTCGGGAACTCCCTCTATCTTTCTCTTAGGTGCCGCTGCAGCCTCAGACATTTTTTCCTATCCCCTTAAAATAAATCTGCCCCTTAAAGAGGGCCGGAAATCCCACCGTCCTTACGAATCCGCCAGAAATGTACAATCATCAAGGCACCGGCAATCAAAGGAATGAATATACAATGCAAAACATAAAATCTTAATAACGCAGGAGGTCCTACCAAGCTACCGCCAATAAGTAAAGACCTGGCATCGTATCGAGGTGTAACACCTACATACTCGGCAAAGGGTCCTTCATTACCCAGAAACGGTGTAGCCCTGGCCATGTTAGTTCCAACAGTAACCGCCCACATTGCCAATTGATCCCAAGGCAAAAGGTAGCCAGTAAAACTCAATAAAAGAGTGAAAGTTACCAAAAAGACGCCAATGACCCAGTTGAATTCACGAGGAGGCTTATAGGATCCCGTCAGAAAAACACGGAACATATGCAACCATACGGTAATAACCATAGCGTGCGCCGCCCAACGATGCATATTCCTCATGAGCATTCCAAAAGGAACGTCGTATTGCAGGTATTTCATGTCGTAATAAGCGTATTCCCCAACCGGTCGGTAGTAGAACATCAAAATAACACCGGTTACTACTGTGGAGAGAAATAATAGAAAGGTAATACCGCCCATGCACCAGGTGAACTTAATCCGAAGAGCATGTCGATGCATTTTTACTGGATGGAGATGCAACCAGACATTACTTGCGATCTGCAGAACACGATTTCGCGGCGTATCAGCATAACCATGCCTGAATGTTGAGGTCCACAACTGAGACTCGGTGATTTCTTTTGCTATCTCAGTGAATATCTCACCACTTTTTATCTTATGTATAAATTCCGCAATACCCGGAATTTGGGGTCCCTTGTTTGCCAAAAATCAATCCTCCATCAGAAAATGGACATTCTCAATCTAAGTTGAGAAGAAAGTAAATGGATCACCTTCATAAATAACTAAACCAGAAGCTTGGATCCTGGGTCGCCCCACTGGCCTTTCTCCCAAAGAAACTTTTTGCTCTTATCAATAATTATTTGACCATCAGGTCCTAGCGAAATCTTTAAACGCTCCAAAGGCCTTGGTGCCGGTCCTTCAAAGTGCATGCCCTCTTTGGTGAATCCGCTACCATGACAAGGGCATTTATACTTACTTTCAGTATTAAGCCATCGAGGTGTACACCCTAAATGAGTGCAAAGACCAAAAACGACATAGATCCCTTCATCGTCGCGAACAATCCAGACTCGCTGATCCTTAATATATTTTGTACTCACCGCACCAACCGTATAATCGCTTGGATAACCAGCTTTAAAAATTGGGGACGGTTCGAATAGAACACGTGGGAAAAGCAAGCGTGCAAAATACAGTGAAGACAACCCAAGAGAACCTAAAAAAGCAGCCCAACCCGCTAAGGAGAAAAACTCCCGGCGCGACCAGATTGTATTCTGTGCCTCATCTTCCTTTTTTTCTTTTGTTTTTTCCTCAGCCATAAGCTAGATAATACCTAATTTTATAAGGACTCAGTGACTTTTCAAGACTCAGGTGACAACCTGAAATAGACTGTCAAAGTGTTGGTTTTTAACATAATTAAAATATCGAGTCAAGGTAAGAAGTGGATGGTCTGAAAGCGCCCTATTTATGGGGACTTCAAGGCCTGTGAACAATTCCGTGCCGCCTCGCACAAGGCATTAATTTCAGCCCCTTCTGAACGGGTGCAATTTGTCAGATTACCGACCGTGATCCCCTTTTTAATCAATAACAAAAGCATTGGCATCCAATCAGCGGCCTGGTCTGAAATAATCTGCACCCCAACAACCAGGCGTGACCTTTTATCTGCAACCACTTTATATCTTCCTCTGCTTTGGAGGGAAGATGAATTTTCCGGGCTATCAAAATTCTTCTCGCACACTCCCTCGACAGGATGAAACCCTTGCTGTGGTGCCGTCCTCATTGAACATCCCACATAAGCAACATTAGGAAGCAAACGGGCAATCTGGGGAACCCACTCCCGGTTCAATTGTCGCTTTTTTCCCATTGCATTTTCTGCGGCAACTTTACCTTCCTCCTGGGAAAGAGTATTGCTAGTTAACTCTCCAGCGATACTTCCCACGGCATAGACACCCGGTAAACTTGTCAGCATGGTATCGTCCACTAGAATTTTTTTATGGTCTCCCAGGCGGACTCCAAGCTCCTCAGCGACATTGTTTGCCTCCAAGCCCAACCTGTGGCCGGCAATGATTATCTGATGGACAGAGAACTTGATACCCGTCTCCAAAGTAATTTCTAACTCCTCTCCATTCTTGTAAATGGAAATCAATTTCTTTCCAGGAAGAATTTTAATTTTCTTTTCTTTAAACTGACTCTCCACTGCGGCATTGAAGTCTTCATCCATTTTGGGAAACAATTCTTTTTCTTCATGACAAAGAAAAACTTTACATCCCCTGTTCTGAAGGCCCAATGCAGCCTCGCTAGCAAAAAGGCCACCGCCGACAACGAGAACTTTTTCGGGGAGCAAAGGTAGTTGAGCAATCTCGTCGAGGGATATTACAACCCCATCCTCACGAGGTAAGGTGGCTGAGAACCGGGAACCAGAACCATAAGCCAGAATCACCGACTTACCTTTCAAGAGCAAATGTTCGCTCTCATTTTGTTGAACGCTGATCTCTCTTGAGCTTGCAAGCCTTCCATCCCCCTCAATGACAGACACACCGGCTACATTCAGTTTTTCTTTCACCGATTGAGTGTATCGATCCGTCTCTGAGTTCAAAACTTTTACATACTCTTCCCAACTCATCGAAGGCGTGGTGCTGTTTTCCAAGAAAAGCGCATTTCTTCTTTGAAAACCAGCTTTGCCGAGATCACCTTTTTCAATCAGACAGACGCTACCGCCCAGCTCCGCAACCCTTAGAGCAGCAGAAACACCGGCCAAGCCTCCTCCTAATACCAGGACATCAAATTCTTCCATGTAATCAAACCAGTAAAAGATAAAAATTCTTAACCAAGTCAACACCAAACAGGATTGGCTATATCAAGTTAATCGCTGCAACCACGGTAATCAGGACCAAGCCTACAGAAGCAATCACAGCATGCAATGTCATATTAATACGTCGAGTGATAGGAACAACAAAAAGGAGATAAGCAAAAACAATATAAGCAAAAACAGAGGTTCGTTCAATTAGATAGAGATGAAACAAAAACAAGGTATAGCTTACAATCACTGCTCCAAAAAGCAAACGATGAAGCCAGTAGCCTTTCGCACGCTGGTCACGGGGAAAGATACTGACCCCGACCATAATATTAGCAATTGTAAGGAGTATCGTAAAAAATATGGCTAAGAAGCCAGGTGAGGAAAATAAATCTTCTAAAGTGGTGGGAGGCATGCAATTTGGCTAAATATATTAAAGCACTTCTTCGACCTGTTAGGGTCTATCCGAATAAGTGTGTAAACGGCATTTTCAAAAACTAAAAAACAATCTAGTAGCAGAGCCTGTGGGCCCTGTGAAAAATGGTTTTTTATTTTTC
>Ga0233434_1004218_pt1 | contig 11165 bp, 11 predicted proteins | sample SI_122_August201_4_FD_182738 | JGI IMG/M metagenome (GOLD analysis project Ga0233434, IMG submission 182738) | Seawater microbial communities from Saanich Inlet, British Columbia, Canada - SI_122_August2016_120_MG | ecosystem: Environmental > Aquatic > Marine > Inlet | place: Canada: British... | reverse complement strand
AATCTGTCTGACCTGCCAATTTTATTGGGGGGAATACTGGAAGTGGTTTTTTTAGGCCTTATAACCTTTTACATCATCCAACTTTGCATTTTTAAAACTGGCATCTTTGGTATCTGCAGAAGTCATATTCGATCTGGATAGATCTGCTCCATGAAAGGAAACGGATTGAAGGTCTGCTTCCCGCAAATCGCAACCGACCAGGGACGCAAAGCTCATGCTGGCTTTTTTACATTTTACCCGGGGCATTTTTGCAGAGTCCATTTTGGCTCGGCTGAAAGAAGCATTTTCCAAGATACAATAACTCAAGTCAGCTTCTTTTAAATTGGCCTCGCTAAAATCAGCATTTTTCATGTCAGATTTTCGAAAATTGCATTTGGCTAAAAATGCCTTGCTGAATTTAGCTTTCTTCAGAGAGCAATTGCTGAAATTTGTGGCGGCGATGGTTCTCTCGCTGAAATCAAAACCCGAAAGGTCCAAACCGGAAAAATCCATATTAGTCATATGAGGCTGTTTTTCATCTGCAAGCATTGCTTTAATTTTTGCTACGGTTGTATTAGCCATTGCTTCCCTTTAATCGAATAATTCCAAAGTCTTTTAAATATAACTTGTTGCTTCAATCTAAACAAGAAATAATTTATTTAGCTAATCCACCTGTTCTGTGACCCGATTTTGAATGCGACTTTCACGAAGCTCCAGACCCAGTAAAAAGTAAAAGGGTAGATATTCGACCCACGGAATCCAGTGGCTAAATGCCTGTAATTCCTGATAATCAAAATAAAAGTCCAGGTAATAAAACCCTATCAATCCGGTTAAGACAATCCACGATCTTTGTGGAAAAATACATAGGAATGGAACCACCCAACAGAGATACCAGGAGTTCTGTACCGGACTCAACAGGAAGACCAATGCCATAATCCAGAAAAGTCCGCGAACAAACTCTACAGGTTGTTGCAAAAGAGAGGTTCTTTTAAGCAACAACCAGAATAAAACTCCAGTTAAAATAATGACTACGGTCACCTTGCTCAAAAAAATCGGCAAAGGATTAGACAAAGTCATTTCAGTGGCAAACCCGCCCAAAACGTTTTTAAAGATGAAAGCCAGAATGGCAAATATACTGTCATTGCTTTGCCAATACATGGTGAAGGCTTTAAGCCCATCGAACATCTGCAATCCGATTCCCAAAAAGGATAAATAACCCAAAAAGACCACCCCCATAAATAAAACACTATTCCTCAAGATTCTTGACCATGCATTTTTTCCTTCCTCAATGGTTTTTTCATAATAGGCCTGAAGAAATAAAGGGAACAATATTATCGGATATAGCTTCCCCAGAAAGCTAAGGGCCAGAAAAAAGGTGGCTAGAGTGTGACGTTGTCGAATCAAAAAATAAATGGCACCGCAGAGCAAAGATATTCCGATGATATCCAGATGGGTGGAGTTGAATGTTTCCTTTATTATTAGAGGACTCCAAAAATAAATCAGACAACCGGTTTTATCCATTCCTAGTCGGGAAAGAATTCCAATGATGAAAACCAACGCCAGAATGTCAAAAATTAAAAATCCTGCGCGCAGGGCGACAATGCTGTCGGGTTTTATCTGATGTACCAAACGGAACACAAACTGAGCCATAGGTGGGTAGATAGTTGGCACATCCGGATGGTTTATTCGTTCTAAAAATTTAACGGATCGAGGCGATTCCCATTTTAACGCGTCCAGTTGTTCCAACTCGCGCTCGTTACGCTCAACGTAAATTTCATAATAACTTTCCGGATTTTGTATTCTCAATGCCTTGAAGGCATGCACTTCGGCGGGAGCGTATTCAAAGGGATTGATTCCATTTGCGAATACTTTTCCATCCCACAAATAGCGGTAGACATCGTCTTCCTGAATTTGTTGAGAAGGCAGGAGGACGGCGCGAAACAAAAGGCCAAAAATAATGATCGTCCAAAAATTACCCCTGTCTTCGGGATGCCTGCGTACAAAAAACCAGGTCAGGCCATAAAGCACGCAGAGGGAAAAATATATGGCGAGATAAGTGAGGATAGGTCTTTCTGAATACCCTTCTCCCCAATTGAATTGGTAGGAGAGCTGGGTGAGGAAAAAATAAAGCAGGAGGCTTGCAAACCCCGTAAAAAAAATCGGGAGTCGGGAACGCATACCAGGCTAGGGATTGCGGGCAAAAGAGCTCTGCCCCTCCAGATTTTTCAGCGTCTCAATTTCTTGTTCTGAAAGAATTTTATAAATTTCCAGAACACTTCGATGGATGTAGGGATCATCTTTTTTTAGGGCCAGAGCAGACCAGTAGCGGGAAAGGGCTTCCCTGAACATTGATTTCTTCTTATACAAGTCTCCGAGTTTGACATAAATTTCCAGTCGATCCCGTTCCAGAACCGAAACTTGTTCAAAAAAGTTCACGGCCTCAAGATAATTTCCTGATCGCTCATACTCTTCTCCCAGCGCTTCCAGATAGGCAGGGTTATCTGCTTCCAGATCAATGGCCTGTTTCAAGTGCTCAATACCTTGAACCAATTTCTCCCGTTTGAGATGCAACCGCCCCAGTCGATGATGAGTAAGCGCATGCCGGTTATCTATGCTCAATGCCTTCAGGTAATTTTGCTCTGCTTCGGCAAGCTTACCTTCCTGCTCTTTATATTCCCCCAAAACACTCAGAGGATGGGCAGAATCCGGATTTTTATTTGCCGCCGTTTCAAGTTCCTTGAATGCCTCATCATGGTTTCCTTTTTCGTAATAAATCCCTGCCAAATTAATGCGGCTGAAAGTATCTTCGGTAACTTTCAGGACATCGCCATACAGTTTTTCAGCCTGATCTACCTTGCCCTGATCCTGATACAAAACAGCCAGGTTATACATGGCAAACGTGTCATTAGAGTTTTGCCGAAGTGCCAGTTTGTATTCTTCAATGGCCTTAGCCAGATCCTTATTGTCGTAATACTCAACACCTTTGTTGAAATGACCATCGATAGGAGCCGGGACATTGGCGCAACCAAAAAACATGGAGGCCACCATAACTCCCATCATGTTTGGAAAAAGTTTTGTAGTCATCATGGTCTAATTGCCGGACACCTTGTCCAGTCGTTTCATGCGGACGCTGGGCTGTCCAGGAGTGGTTGCTTGCTCAGGAGCGGGAGGGATTTCATCCGATTTTCGCACCAGCTTCCACGGGTTCCGTTTCAAATCTTCGGTGAGGGATTTCAGGTTCCGCGATGTTTCGTTCATGTTCTGAAGAAGCAAAAGCAGATTTCTGCGGTTCTCCACCATGATTGAACTGCCTTGACCCAAGGTCTCTTCAACGCTGGTTGCGGTACGATCAATATCGGTAGTGATTTCCTGTGCGTTGGCTTCCATGCTATTAATCAAGCTGGTTACACCGGGTCGGGTATCCGCGAGTAGCACTTCCATTTCCCGCGTTAAATTATGCATCTGATTGATAATCTCGCGGATTTCTGTGTCTTTATCAATGAATAGCTTGTCGGTTTTTTCCGAAACCGAAGCAACATGGTCGAGTGTACTTTCCATTTTGCCACGGTTTTTATTCAGGATTTCGGAAACCTGATTAGAAATTTCCAAAGCGTTTTCCATATTGGCCCGGACATATTTACGGTTTTCTGCCAATATCTTATCCACATTATGCAGAGAGGTTCGCACATTTTTCAGTGTGGATTGACCATCTTTAACAAGATCTTCCGTAAGTTTGGTAAAGCGGCGAATCTCCATCACCACCTCGGTGGCCATATCACCGATCTTGGCAATTTCGAACGAGTCCTGCCCGATCAACTCCTCATTGTTTTCTAAAGGTGGTGACCCCTGAGTGCCGGGACGCACGTCTATATAGAGTCCTCCCATCAGCCCTGAAGTTTTAATCATTGCAACGGAATTCTTTTTGATGGTGATCTTTGGGTTGATCTCTGCCACCACTGCAACCCTGTCTTGCCTTTTATCATCGCCAAGCAGTTCAATGTCTTTGACGGAGCCAATGTCTAGTCCTGCATAGCGTACCGGAGCACCCACTTCCATTCCACCGGTAAAATTGAACACAATGCGTAACATCCTCCGAGGCTTGAAATAATCCTGAATATTTCCCAGCATAAATATCATGACGATCAAACCCACCATGCTGACAAATATAAATAACCCGGCTTTAACTTCTGAGGAACGGTATTCCATAATTTAGACTCGGCTCATTTCTTTGAGTTCTTCTCCATAATCTGTCAGGCTTTTGCTGAACGGAATAGGTCCATCCGGACTGCCTTCAATAAACTGTATCACTCTTTGGTCGTTGCTGTTGCGGATTTCCTCAGGACTTCCCTCTGCGATGATTTCCCCCTTGAACAGCATTATAATTTTATCTGAAATTCGCATTGCACTGGGAATTTCGTGGGTAACCACAACCGATGTGATGCCCATTTTTTTGCTGAGGTCGATGATCAACTTATCGATCACTCCGATGGAAATTGGATCCAGCCCCGCCGAAGGTTCATCATAAAAAACAATCTTGGGATCCAAAGCAATGGCCCGTGCCAAAGCAATACGCTTGACCATACCACCGGAAAGTTGGGCGGGCTTGAGATGTTCGGCCCCTCTTAGTCCCACCATTTCCAATTTCATCTTGACCATAATAAGAATGGTTGCTTCATTGAGATCGGTATGCTCCCGCATGGGTAAGGCCACATTATCTTCAACGGTCAGGGAGTTAAACAGGGCTCCACTCTGAAACATGATGCCAAACTTTTTGCGGACATTACCAAGTGCCTCACCTTTGAGATGAGTAACCTCCTCCCCATCGATCCAGATTTCTCCAGAGTCCGGGCGATAAGCTCCTATCAAATGTTTGAGGACCGTGCTCTTGCCACTGCCACTGCCACCAATGATGGATGTGATCTGGCCTTTTTCCATGTGCGCATTAAAATCTTCCAGCACCGTAATGCGCTTGTCGCCTTCCCCAAATGTTTTTTTAAGGCTATTTACTTTTATCATCAGGTTACAAAGAAAAATAATGATGTGAAAACCAAGTCGGCGATGATTACCAAAATCATCGAGACCACTACTGCTGTACGGGTGTTCTGCCCGACCATTTCCGCCCCGCCTTCAATGATGAAGGCCATATAACTTCCCACCATAACAATGATTACAGCGAACACTGCGCTTTTGACCAGCCCCGTCACAACATCCTTAATCACCATGGCGTCAAGAGAATTGTTGATATACGTCACGGGGTCGATTCCTAATGTGGTCGTGCCAATCAAAAATCCGCCCAGAATTCCCATCAGGTCTGCCATGATGGTTAAACATGGAAGCATGATTAACAGGGCCAGAAACCGGGGAGTGATTAAAAACTTTACCGGATTCAATGCCATGATCTCAAGAGCCAGCACCTCGTCGGAAACTTTCATCGTTCCCATTTCAGCGGTGAACGCGGCTCCAACACGACCAGACATGACCAAAGCGGTCATCAAAGGCCCCAACTCACGCAATATGGCAACCCCTACCAAAGCGCCGACAAACTCCAGCGCACCCAATCGGCTCAACTGGTGTGCAGATTGAAACGCAAGGATGACCCCGATCAAAAACGATACCAGAAAAACAATGGTGGTGGACTTGACCCCAACCTCTTCCATTTGCGTCCACACTGGCTTCCATTTATTGGGTTTGCCGCGCAGGGGTTCTATGAAAGTGCAGTATAAAGTGGCGCGGGTGAGATAATATAATCCGCTGATTTCTTTGAAAAAATTTTCAAAGACCCCTGCAAATTCGAAACCCCTTCTCCCAATAAACCCAAAAAATGATCTAACCATGAATATAACCCGCTAGGTGCGAGGAAATGGACAATCACAAAAAATCGATCTCAAGCCGGAACCGTGACCCAATTTTTCGCACAGTTACCCTAAGAAAAACATAAATCGTTTCTTGTGCGCTCTAAAAGAGTTCTGACTAATTGCCAGTTACCCGACCAGGGCTTGTTCTTTTGTATCGAAAACTTCAAATACGGTTAGCAGACGCGCAATCTCAAAAACATCCTTAACGCCGGGACTCAAAGCCGCAAGCCGAAATTTATTTTTGCTATTGTGGCTCCATTGCAATCCTTCAACTAGAGTTGCAATTCCTGAGCTGTCCATATACCCCACTCCTGACAAGTCCACAACAATGACCTTGTTGTTGTTTTGAAAGAGTGGAGTCAACGCGTCTCGCATTTTGGTCGAAGAGCTCATGTCAATATCACCGCTGACGGTAACAGTCACCGAATCCTCGGCCTTATCCAACTGCAGATCTATTCCCATGACTACCCCTTGTCCTTATCTTGTACCGATGTTAGTTCGGATTTTAATTTTTTTATCATAGTCAACAAAGTACCCTTTGCCCGGTTAGTGCAATAGCTGACCTCGTCCATAATTTCATTCATAAAATGTGTGCCCAGTCCGCCTGGTTTTATCTCCTCCAAACATCGCGGCTTTATCTGGCTGGTATCGCATTGTTTGCCATAGTCGCGAATTTGAACCTTGAAGTCATCTCCCTCGATGGTAAAGGTGGCTTCGATGGGCTCATCGCAAGAGCCTTCATAGCTGTGTTTGATAACATTAGCACAAGCCTCATCCACACAAAGAATAAGGCGGCGAGCCGTATCGGCAGGAACGTCATGACTGTCTAAAAGTTCCTGCAAAACCTTACGGATCAATCCCAGATATTTCGGGTCACTGGGAACGGATAACTTTATCGGTTGGGCCATGGCACCAACTTCTTGGTTGTATAGTTAAAGGAAATAGGCGGGTTCCAGAATCCGCTATTATTCAATGATATCACCCTCTAGCGAGGGAGGCAAGGCTACGTCATTCAGATAAAACTATGCGCTGGGGAACTGGGGATAAAAATAATCAGCGTTTCTCGAAAATCTAGGGTGCCAGTTTTGAATATTTTTTGGCGATCCAGCCTTTTTTTCCTTTTTGGTATTCAATCTGGTACCAGTCTTTTTCCTCTTGAAATACAGGCACGACCGAACCCCTGGGAATCTGTGCCACCACCCGGGCTTTACTATCCGGATTCTCTCGCACTCTAAGCGGGGTCTTGCGGGTCATGATGCGGACCCGTTTTATTACCATGGGTTTCGATGGAGTGACCAGAGTGGATTTTTCCCGCTTCATTTCCATGCCCGGGTCCATAGCTGGCTTGGTCATGGGCTCAGCTTGCTTGGGCCGCTTCATTGCTGTGGGCATTTCCGGAACTTCTTTCATGACATCTTCCATTGCGGGGTCCTCCACCTCCTCCTGTATATCTAGGGGTATTTCTTCTTCCTCATCAGGTTTCTGGGTTTCCGCAACGATTTCTATTGTTTCTTTTTGGACAGGTGGAGAAGTGGGCTGGGTTTCAGTTATTTCAGGGGAAAAAGGCTCTGTCACAAAGTCCTCCTGCATAGAACGGGTGGGTCTTTCCCCGGGAGCCAACGATATTTCATCCTGCATTTCCGGAAACTCTCCCATGGGAGTTTCCTGCGGCTTCAATTTGGCAATTTGACGCCGGGCTTCATCAGCATTTAACGGATTGTTGGGATATTTTTTCAGAAACGCTTCATATTGCTCCAACGTGTTTGCTTGTTTTACCTGCGCGAAAATTAGATCCTGCAGGGTTTCTATCTTCAGGGCCACTTTCTCTTTCCCCGGAAGGTCTGTAAGGTCTTTTACCCTTTCAAGCTGTTGAATGGCTTTTTCATATTCCTTGTTCTCTTGCTGGATGGTTACCTGGAATCTTAAGGACCTTTTCAGGTTGTCCTTTATCCTCTTGTCAAACGGTTCCAGAGCCAAGGCAGTTTCAAAGGCATTTATGGATTCCATTAACTGGTCATTAGAGTAATGAGCCATGCCCAGATTGTTATATCCCTTGAACGACCTCGGGTTGTTTTCCAGAAACCGTTTCCAGAGATTGATGGAATCATCGGGATGATTATTTTTGAGTTGGCCCAGGGCTTTATTAAACAGATCCTGTTCCGCTTTCGGCAAGCGGTCAGGCGGCATTTCATAATAGGGGTTTATAGGTGTCGGGCCGGTGGCACAACCGACAAACCCTATCAGGAGAATCACTAAAATAATGCGGCTAAGGGGTGTTAATTGCATAATGTGAATATTACTCTTTTTTAGTTTCACGTCAATTATTCTTGACTTGTGGAAAATATGAAATAATCTAGACTTAACACGATCACTGGGGGCGTTTTTAACTGAGAGTCCTGAATAGGACGACCCTTTGAACCTGATCTGGATCATACCAGCGAAGGGAAGTGAGGCCATCTGAAAAGATTCGCTGCATTTCCTGAAGGCCGGGATGTGGCTTTTTTTATGCCTTTCCCACCCTGAATTCCGCCTGGATTCGATCCACGACTTTTGTTTTGTCTTATTGATTTAACGGCTAATACGGGCTAAACCTTGCCTGTTTTTTTGGAGAAATCCCCTTGAAATTGAAGATAAATGGCGAAGACCGGGAAATCCTGAAAAGCCAGAATCTTGAGGATTTGGCCCACGAACTGGATATTAAGGCGACTCATTTTGCCATGGCCCTGAACAAACAGGTCATTCCCAGATCCAAACACGCAACCACTCAGATTCAGGAAAACGACCAAGTCGAAATTGTTCACGCTGTTGGCGGTGGAGTTTAATGGGAGCCAGCAGTTGGTTTATATAAAAAATTGATTTTTTTTGATTCAAATTTCTTTTAATTTAATTAAGACAAAACTTATGACGACACAAAGCGAATTCATGAAAATCGGCGACAAGACCTTCAAGTCCAGGCTGATTGTGGGAACCGGGAAATATAAATCCTTCGATGAAACTCGGCAGGCCATTGAAATTTCCGGTGCCGAAATGGTAACGGTTGCCGTCCGCCGTATTGAGTTGGATAAAAATAAGGATTCCATACTCAATCATCTGGACCCCAAACGGTATACATTTTTGCCAAATACGGCTGGGTGCTATTCGGTGAAAGATGCGGTGATGACCTGTGAATTGGCCCGGGAAGCTGGGCTGGGGAATATTGTCAAAGTGGAAGTCATCGGTGATGAAAAAACCCTTTTTCCCGATAATGAAGCCACGCTCGAAGCCTCTAAATTATTGGTCAAGGACGGCTTTCATGTACTGCCCTATTGCACGGATGATGTCGTCCTCTGCAAAAAACTTGAAGCCATCGGTTGCACCGCCGTTATGCCGCTGGCCGCTCCCATTGGCTCCGGTTTAGGCATTCGCAATCCCTATAACATCAAACTGATTTTAGAAGCGGTAAAGATTCCGGTCATTATCGATGCCGGGGTAGGCACCGCCTCCGATGCCAGTCGCGCCATGGAACTGGGAGTTTCAGGAATTTTGATGAACACCGCCATCGCGGGTGCGAAAGATCCGTTAAAAATGTCGCAGGCTATGAAAATGGCTGTGGAGTGCGGTCGATTGGCTTTTGAAGCCGGACGCATCCCGAAAAAACTTTATGCATCCGCCAGCAGTCCGCTGGACGGTATGGTCGAACTATAAACATGATGATGACTTCAGCTCCATTTAAGGCGGAACAGGGTTTAGATTTTTTGCGTGTTTACCTGATTTCCGACCTCAAACGAGTTGGCAAAGACCGGTTCCTGCATACCATAGAAGAAGCCTTGCAGGGCGGGGTGCGTGCCTTGCAAATCCGGGAAAAAGATTTGAGTCCGAAGGAGCTTCTGGCATTGGCTCTGGAAGTTAAAGCCCTGACCCAACGCTATAACGCCAAACTGTTCATCAATGACCGTGCCGATATTGCTGTCATGGCAGGAGTCGATGGGGTGCACCTGACAGAAGCCAGTGTTCAAGCAGGAGAGATTAAAAATAAATTTCCCGACCTGATCGTTGGGGTCTCAACACATTCAATCGAAGGGGCGCGTCTTGCTGAAACCCAGGGCGCAGATTTCATCACCTTCAGTCCGATTTACGAAACACCCTCAAAAGCGAGTTACGGTCCCCCGCAAGGGCTGGCCCCGCTCCGGCAAGTGAGTCAGGCCGTACGCCTGCCTGTACTGGCGTTGGGGGGTATAACACTGCACCGCGTTTCCGAATGTCTGGAGCAGGGGGCCTTCGGGGTTGCCTTGATCTCTGATATTTGGGACTCAACTGATATAAAACAACATTCATCTGAATATACGCAGAACTTGGGAGGAAACACGTTATGACACAAGCAAACTCTAATGGTAACGGGAATGGCAACCGTCACGGAGCAACCGATGAAAAAGTCGAAATCTCCACCGACCCAATTTCCCCGAACTCAACAAAAGTTTATGTAAAAGGGACTCTGCATCCAGATATTAAAGTTCCTTTCCGGGAAATTTCCCTGTCCCCCTCTACTACGGTGACAGGTAATGGAAACGGTCATCAAAAGGAAAACGATGAAAGCTCAATCCTGGTCTACGACACCTCCGGTCCCTACACCGATCCGGAGTCCAGTATAGATATCCGTGAAGGATTGCAACCCATCCGCCTGCCCTGGATCACGGGCCGTGAAGACGTTGAGTATTACGATGCCCGAACTATTATGCCGAAGGACGATGGCTATCGGGAAGGGGAAAACCCCAACACCGAGCGTTTCCCTAAAACCCGCAAACAGGTTTTGCGCGCCAAGCCCGGAAAAAATGTCACGCAAATGCATTACGCCAAAAAGGGGATCATCACTCCCGAAATGGAGTTCATCGCCATCCGCGAAAACCAGAAACGCAAGCAATGGATGCAAGACGAAGAGCGCGAAAAACGACTGAGCGGAAATTCCTTCGGGGCCAACCTGCAAGAGGAAATCACCCCCGAGTTCGTCCGCGAAGAAGTGGCCCGGGGCCGAGCTATCATCCCGGCTAACATCAACCATCCCGAATCGGAGCCGATGATCATTGGGCGGAACTTTCTCGTCAAGATCAATTCCAACATTGGTAACTCGGCGGTCAGTTCCTCTATCGAAGAAGAGGTAGAAAAGATGGTCTGGTCCGCGCGTTGTGGGGCCGACAATGTTATGGACCTCTCGACCGGAAAAAATATCCACACCACCCGTGAATGGATTTTGCGCAACTCTCCCGTTCCCATCGGTACCGTGCCCATCTACCAGGCTCTGGAAAAAGTAGACGGAAAAATCGAAGACCTCACCTGGGAGCTTTATCGCGATACCTT
>Ga0233434_1004215_pt1 | contig 11167 bp, 16 predicted proteins | sample SI_122_August201_4_FD_182738 | JGI IMG/M metagenome (GOLD analysis project Ga0233434, IMG submission 182738) | Seawater microbial communities from Saanich Inlet, British Columbia, Canada - SI_122_August2016_120_MG | ecosystem: Environmental > Aquatic > Marine > Inlet | place: Canada: British... | reverse complement strand
CATCTTCTTATAGCAGGAACTACAGGGTCTGGAAAATCTGTTTGTATTAACACCATCATCTTATCTTTGCTCTACCGACATACGCCAGAAAAATGTAAATTTATTTTAATCGATCCTAAGATGCTTGAACTATCAACATACGAAGGAATTCCACATTTACTTTGTCCTGTAATTACAGAAGCAAAAAAAGCAGCTTCGGTGCTTGGTTGGGTAGTTAAAGAAATGGAAAGTAGATATCGATTAATGACGAAAGAAGGTGTCAGAAATATTGATGGATATAACACTAAGCACAAGCTACCGATGCCTTACATAGTTGTTGTGGTTGATGAAATGTCTGACTTAATGTTAGTGGCTGGTAAAGAAATTGAAAACTATATTCAGAAATTATCTCAAATGGCTCGGGCTGCTGGGATCCATATAATAATGGCAACACAAAGACCAAGTGTAGATGTTATCACTGGTACTATTAAAGCTAATTTTCCAACCAGAATATCTTTTCAGGTTACTTCAAAAATAGATAGTAGAACAATTCTTGGTGAACAAGGTGCTGAACAATTACTTGGTAATGGAGATATGCTTTATATGTCCTCCGCTAACAGAATAGTGAGAATACATGCTCCCTTTGTGTCTGATAATGAAATTGAAAAAATTAACAACTCACTTAGAACTCAAGCTGAACCCGACTATATTGATGAAATTTTAAATTTTGCTGATGAAAAAGAAACTGGTAATAATCAAAATCAAGGGGATAAAGATGTACTTTATGAATCTGCTTTAGAAATAATTAGATCTGAGGGCAAAGCATCAACCTCATTTCTACAAAGAAAACTTCAAATTGGATATAATAGAGCAGCAAGAATTATTGATATGATGGAGGCTGATGGGATTGTTAGCAAGGCAAACCACGTTGGTAAAAGAGATGTTCTTTAATGATTAAATATTTATACATACTTATAATTTTTTTTTTCAATATAAATTCAAATGCAAACAACAAAGAAAATATTATAAATAATCTTAAAAATACAAAAAATTTTAATTTTGATTTTGAGCAAAATATTAATAAAAAAATTGAAAAAGGAAATTGCATAATAGAATACCCTAAAAAAATTTATTGTGAATACACGGGGGCGAATGATAAAATTTTAGTTTCTAATGGCAGGTCTTTAGTCATAAAAACAAAAGTAAGTTATTATCGTTATCCACTTAATAAAACTCCACTAAATTTTATCTTGGATAAAAACTTTTTGATTAATAAGATTTATAAACTTGAAGAAAGAATTATAGATAACTCTTTTATCAATTACACAATCAAAGATGATGACAATGAAATAAATATTTTTTTTGATTATAAAACATTTAATTTAATTGGCTGGCAAACAAAAGATATATATCAAAATCTTAATATCACTTTTCTTTCATCAATCAAAAGAAATGAAATATTTAATAAAGATATATTTAAACTACCTACACAAAACTAAATTATCACTGTCTCAGTTTTAAAAATCTTCATGCCTCTTGCTATATAATTATTTAATGCATTTTTATGATCTAATGAACAAGTATGAAGCCAAACTCTTTTAACGTTATCTGTAAAAGATATTTTAATTGCCTTTGTTAGTAAATAAGAACCAAGTTTTTTATTTTGAAATTCTTCTAACAATCCAAAATAAGCAATCTCCACCTCTTGTTTTTTTATATTATAAATTAATTCGAAAAAACCCGCAAGATCGTTTTTATTTTTAAAAATATAAGTTTTAACTTTTTTACTCGACACATAATCAATCCATTGAGCCTCTGTCCAAATTAGTCGATCTACCCATTTATGTTTTTTTCCAACATTTTTATAAAAAAATTTATTTAATTGAAAATTTGTAGGACTCAGTAATTCTACAGAATAATTTTCAGATATTTCTTTAACTTTTTTTAAATCTTTAAGTGAATTAATTTCTAAATAATTTCTTTTAACTTCCTGTGTCACACCACCATTTTTCCAATATTTTCTCCTCCAAACAAATGAAAATGTAAATGAGAAACCTCCTGGCCACCATCATCGCTTATATTAGTCAAAGCTCTATAGCCATTGCCTACTTCTGTTGAAATACCAAGCTTTTTAGCAACTATGTTAATACCTTTTAATAAACCAACCATCTCTTCTGGAGAAGCATTTAAACTAAAGTCATCTAAATCAATATATTTGCCTTTAGGAATTACTAAAGCATGAATTTTTTTTTGTGGATTAATGTCATGAAAAGATAAAACGAAATCATCTTCATAAATTTTGTTACAAGGTATCTCTCCTCTTAAAATTTTTGCAAAAATGTTGTTAACATCGTAACTCATTTTTTTCTTTTTTCTAATTCTTGCATTACTTCTTCAATTTTTACATCATTAGCTTCTAAATACATTAGGAGATGGTAAAATACATCTGCTGCTTCATGTATTTTATTTGTATTTTCTTCTATGGCTTCAATTAATTCATCAATTTCTTCTAAAACTTTTGCTTTACTTAACGACTTGTCTGTAAGCAACTGATTTGTATAAGATCCTTCTACAGGTGTTAACTTTCTTTCTCTTGCAAGTTTAATTAGGTTTTCTAAAGTATTAAACATACTAAATTCTAACAGGTATTCCTTTTGAATCTAGATATTCCTTAGCCTCTTTTACAGAATGTTTACCATAGTGAAATATAGATGCGGCCAATACAGCACTAGCATTTCCTAATTTAATTCCATCTACTAAGTGATCTAAGCGACCAACTCCACCAGAAGCAATTATGGGAATATTTACTTTGGAAGATATTTTGGATATTAATTCAATGTCATAACCCACTTGTGTACCATCTCTGTCCATTGATGTTACTAGCAATTCGCCTGCCCCACTTTCTTCCATTTTTTTTGCAAACTCTATTGCATCAATCCCTGTATTATTTCTTCCCCCATGAGTAAAAATTTCCCATTTGTCAGAATTTTTTTTTGCATCAATAGCTACAACAATGCATTGTGATCCAAACTTTTTAGAACTATTTACAACAACTTCTGGATTTTGAACTGCTGCAGTATTAATTGATACTTTATCCGCTCCACAATTAAGTAGTTTATTAATGTCATCAATACTTCTAACACCTCCTCCAACAGTTAGAGGAACAAAGCATTTTTTAGAAGTTTTTTCTACCACTTCATAAATAGTCTCTCGGTTTTCGTTTGAAGCAGTTATGTCTAAAAAACAAATTTCATCTGCTCCGCCATCAGAATAAATTTTAGCTTGTTCAACTGGATCACCAGCATCTTTCAAATCTACAAAGTTAATACCTTTTACGACACGACCATTTTTAACATCTAAGCAAGGTATTATTCTATTTTTAAGCATCTAATTCTTTAACTAACTCCTCTAATTTAATATCACCATCGTATATGGCTTTCCCAACTATAATTCCTTCTATATTTTTATTATTTAATTCTTTTGCCTTTTTAATATCCTCAATAGAGGAAACACCTCCTGATATAATTACAGAACAATTTGATGTATTTGCAATCTTTTCTGTCTCCTCAAAATTTGGACTTTGTTTCATTCCATCTCGATTGATATCTGTATAAATCAATCTACTTGTCCCAAAATCATTAACCTCTCTCAAATAATCCAACGTTAATTGATTAGAGTTTTCTTTCCAGCCTGATACAGACAAATATCCATCTTTAGCATCTAAACCTAAAGCAATTTTATTTGGAAATCTTTTACATGACTCTTTTAAAAAGTTTTTATCTTTTATTGCAGCGCTTCCTAAAATTACTTTATCAACACCAACTTCGATATACTTTTGAATACTTTCAAAGTTTCTAATACCTCCACCAATTTCAATTTTTAGATCAAATTTATTAACTATTTCTTGAATAATATCCAAGTTAACTGTTTCACCTGTTAAAGCTCCATCTAAATCAACAATGTGTAAATTTTTAAAACCATGATCTTTATATTTGTTAGCTTGTTCAATTGGGGACATTTGATATTCCGTTTTATTATCAAAGTCTCCTCTTATTAACCTCACACATTTTTTGTCTTTAATATCTATTGCTGGAAATATTTTCATTTCAGTTCGATTGAATTGTTAAAATTAATATAAAAATAATCTAATCTATATTTAGATTTAAATATTTGTTTAAAGTTATTTTTTCTCAGAAAATTATCCACATCATTAAATTTATTATTTCCGATCTCTATTTGTACAAGACAATCATTTTGATTCAAATTTTTAGTCAATCCTTTTAAGGTATTTAATTCATGTCCTTCTACATCAATTTTGATTAATATTCTTTGGTTATTCAAATTCAAAAAGTTGTCTCCAATTTTAAAAGTGGCTTCAAAAATTTTAAAATTTTGATAGTCTATTTTATCTAATATATCTATTTTTGATGAATTAGTGTGTGCAACTCCATGCTTAATTTGCGACTTCATTTTCACTACTTGTTCATTATCTGATAATCCAATGTTAAAAATTTCTATATTATTAAATGAGTTTTTAAGTAATGTTTTTTCTAATTTATTAAAAGCATCTTTGTTTGGTTCAAAAGACTTTATATTTAAATTTTTAAATTTTTTTGCAAAATAAAAAGAATAATATCCAGAATTTGCGCCAATATCTAAAAAATATGAAAAGGGATTTTTTTTAATTTGATCTTCAAAAAAAATTATTTGATCATGCTCATATTTTTTATAAAGAATAATTTGTCTATCGACTGGGTCTAAAAAATCTAAAAAAAATTCAATATTTGCAATTTTAAAAAACCCTCTGTTTTTTTTTAATAATTTCAATATTCTAATTCCAATTGATGGAATCCATCTCCTAAGAATTGGCAACCTCATAAAAAATTCAAGCATTACAAGCTAATAAAATTTTTAACCACTTTAAGTCCTGTTTTATCACTTTTTTCTGGATGAAATTGGGTTCCAAAAATATTTTCTTGTTCAATCGAACATACAATATTTGATGAGTAATCTGTTGTAGCTGAAATTACAGTTTTATCTACTGGAACAAACTCATAACTGTGCACAAAATACATGTGAGAATTATTTTCAATATCTTTAAAAATTTTACTATCCTTAATAATATTTATTTGATTCCAGCCAATGTGAGGGAGTTTAAATTTGCCATTTTGATTATTAATTTTTGATACCTTGCCTGATATCCATCCCAAACCTTTAGTTTCCGTTTCTTCGTAACCAATGTCTGCGAACATTTGTAATCCAACACAAATTCCAAGGAGTGGTTTTTTATTATTTATTGCAAATTCACTCAATGCATCCACCAAGCCATTAATATTATTTAAAGCTTCAACACAACTTTTAAACGAACCCTGTCCTGGTAAAACTATCTTGTCACTTGATTTAATTTTATTTAAATCAGACGTTACTTCGATATTTACTTTATCTGTAGCAACTTCCTTAAAAGAGTTTATTACTGAGCTTATGTTGCCCGAGTTATAATCAACAATTGTAACATTCATTAAACTTATAATAAGCCTTTAGTGGATGGAATGCTTTTTTTACTTCTGGGGTCCGTCTCTAATGCTTCTCTTAATGATCTTGCTAATGCTTTGTAACAAGACTCTATAATGTGGTGGCTATTGTCTCCATAAATATTTTCAACATGCATAGTAATACCAGCAGACTGGGAAAATGCTTGGAACCATTCTTTGAATAGTTCTGTATCCATCTCACCAAGCTTTTCAACTTTTAACTTAACTTTCCAAATTAAATAAGGTCTATTTGAAACATCGATTGCTACTCTAGTTAAAGTTTCATCCATTGGAATAACTTTGTGTGCATATCGTTTAATGCCAACAAATTTTTTAGCAGCTTTTTTTAAAGCCTCTCCAATTGCAATACCTGTATCTTCAGTGGTATGGTGAAGATCAATATGTGTATCTCCTTTAGCTTTGACTTTTAGATCAATTAAAGAATGTTTTGAAAGTTGCTCAAGCATATGATCTAAAAAGCCGATACCAGTATCAATTTGATATTTACCTTTACCATCAATGTTAACCTCAACACTAATACTGGTTTCTTTGGTTTTTCTGGATACTTTTCCTTTTCTAGCCATATATTCTAAGGGTATACATGCATAACCTCACTATATCAATATCAGCAATCAAGACTTGAAGTATAAAAAATAATCACCATTTATCAAATATGACAACAATTGTATTAGTTAGAAAGAATAATGAAGTAGTCGTAGCTGGTGACGGTCAAGTAAGTATGGGAAATACTGTGGTAAAGAGCACTGCTTCGAAAATTAGAAAAATTGAAAAAAGAGATGTGGTGGCAGGTTTTGCAGGCTCAACTGCCGATGCACTTACATTGTTTGAAAGATTAGAAGCTAAAATAGAAAAGCATGCAGGTAATTTATCTAGAGCTGCTGTTGAATTAGCAAAAGATTGGAGAACAGATAAATATTTAAGAAGATTAGAAGCTCTAATGGCAATTGGTGATAAAGAAAATAGTTATATCATTTCAGGTACTGGTGATGTTTTAGAGCCAGAGGGAAATGTAATTGGAATTGGATCTGGTGGAAACTATGCATTAGCTGCTGGAAAAATTTTAATGGAGACAGATAAAAGCGCTGAAGAAATTGCAAAAAAAGCTATCAAAGTTGCTTCGGAAATTTGTGTTTTTACAAATGATAATATTAAGGTTTTAAAAATTTAATGGAAAATTCAAACGTGACACCTTTGGTTCCCAAGGATAAAAAAAAAGAAGAAGACACAAATCTTGTTAGTTCTCTTTCTCCTAGAGAAATAGTTTCAGAGTTAGATAGATTTGTAATTGGTCAGAATAAAGCAAAAAAAGCTGTTGCAGTAGCTTTAAGAAATAGATGGAGAAGGCAAGCTCTAAAGGGTGAAATGAAAAATGAAGTTTTACCAAAAAATATTTTAATGATTGGACCAACAGGAGTTGGAAAGACAGAAATTTCAAGAAGACTATCTAAACTTGCAGAAGCCCCATTTGTAAAAGTTGAGGCTACAAGATTTACTGAGGTTGGTTATGTCGGAAGAGATGTGGAACAAATAGTAAGAGACTTAATTGAAATTGCTATCGGTATGGAAAAAGTAAAAATGAGAAAAGAGGTTCATGCTCAAGCTCAAAAATCAGCTGAAGAAAAAGTTTTAGATGCTTTGGTTGGTAAAAAAGCAAGTCTTGCAACAAGAGAAAGTTTTAGAAAAAGACTTAGAAATGGTGATTTAGATGATAATGAAATAGAAATCTCTGTTAGTGACAGTGGACCAAGCAACACATCTTTTGAAATACCCGGAATGCCTGGAGCAAATGTTGGAATGATTAATATTGGAGAAATGCTTGGTAAATCTATGGGCAATAAAGAAAAAAATAAGAAAATGACTGTTAAGGAGTCTCATAAAATTTTAATTAATGATGAGTCCGATAAACTAATTGAGCAAGATAAAATTATTAAGGCAGCAAAAATTTCTACAGAAAATAATGGAATAGTTTTTTTAGATGAAATAGACAAAATTTCTGCAAGAACAGATAGGGTTGGTGGAGATGTTTCAAGAGAAGGTGTTCAAAGAGATTTACTTCCTCTGATAGAGGGAACAACTGTTAATACAAAACATGGTCCAATTAAAACTGATCACATTTTATTTATTGCATCAGGAGCATTTCAACTAGCAAAACCATCAGATTTACTTCCAGAGTTACAAGGAAGGTTACCTATAAGGGTAGAGCTAGAAGCATTGACTAGTGATGATTTTAAGAGAATTTTAAGAGAACCGGATTTTAGTTTAATAAAACAATACGTTGCCTTATTAAAAACTGAGAATGTAGAACTTGAATTTTCAGATGATGGAATAGATACAATTGCGAATATTGCATCTGAAGTCAACACAACTGTAGAAAATATTGGTGCAAGAAGACTGCACACAATAATTGAAAAGATCCTTGACGAAATAAGCTTCACAGCAACTGATCGTTCTGGTGAAAAAATTATTATTAATAAAGAATATATTAATAAAAACTTAGATAATTTAGTAAAAGACACAGATCTATCTAAATTTATTCTATAAAAAAAATTACAAGTACCCTAACTCAATCATTTCTTCCCTAAAGACCTTTTCTAGCTTAGCTGACATAGTTGGATCTAAAGATGTAGACCAATCTCTTTTAGCTCCTTTATCAAAAAAAATAACATTTTTGCCAGTTTTTTTATTCTTTTTACTTTCTGCAAACCCTTCTTTATTTTCTAAATTTTTTAAATTCTCAAATGTAGTTGTATCTAGCATTTCAGTAAATTTATTATTATCTAATGAAAAATTTATATTTCGTAGTTTAAAAATAAACTTTAATATTTTTAAAAAAGTTTCATTTCGATTTGAAACAAAATCTTCATATTTTACCAATAAATATCTGTTATATTTTTTAAAATTTTTCCAGCTTTTATAATTTTCTGACCAATTACCCATTATATCATCGTCAATACCATTGCCAATTGTGATTAGTTTCACTGTATCCTCAATAGAAATACATAGATGACGAGCGTATGAAAGAACAATATTTCTAGGGTCTCTAACAATATAAATCACTCCAAGAGAATGGTCTAAATTAGTGAATGGATATCTTTTATTAAAATTAAATAATAAGCTATGAGTTTTTAGAAAACCAACCGTCTTTGTTTTACCCATTGACTCCTGGGCCCTTAAAGAGTTTTTTATCAACTCATTACGATTTTTCGTATCAATTCCTAAATCTTCAAAAAAATGTTTAGCTGGAAACTGTTTAATATTATTTAATAATTTAAAATTAAAAATACCATTTTCAGAAAACAAGTATGATGATAACATTGCTCTTAATAAGGTGTTTCCACTTTTGGGATATGATGCAAGCCAAATAATCATTTTATTCGTTTTAAGTATATGTAAAAAGCTCCACTCCCACCATCTGCAATCTCAGCATCTTTTATTTCTATAATTTTTTTCATCAAGTTAGTATTACTTTCTATAAATTCAGGAACTGAATATTTTAAAATACTTAAGTTTCTTGAAACATACGGATTCTTTTCGTTTTGAGAGTGTAAGCCTTTACCAGTAACAACTATTAACTTATTTATTTTTTCTTCGTATGATTTTATCACAAAATCTTCAATAGATTTATTTGCTTGCTTAAGAGTGTATCCATGTAAATCTATAGTTCTTGTTTTTAAGTAGGTTTTATTTTTAATAACTTTATCCTTGTTTGGTAATTTTTCTTTACTAAAAAGGAAAGTTTCCCAATCTTTTTTATCTTTTTTTGAAATATTGTCAGTCAACTACATTAATATATTAACTAGTTGCCAATTAGGATTCACCGAAGTTATATCTCTTGAAAAAGTCCAAGTGTCATAAATTTTTTTTATTTTTTCCGGATCACCAGATATAATCTTTTTATCTTTATCCTTAATGCAGGTAATCACTTCTGCAATAAAATCTACCGTAACATTTAAAATTTTATCTATCTTTTTATGTTCTTTAATCTCTGCTGAGTTTATCCCAATAAAAGTTATGTCGGCATAATGTCCTCTAGCATTTCTTTCTTTTAACGCATCGTTGAATTGATTATAAATTTTTTTATTTAGCAGAGGTTTGCTAGTTGTTAATTTGTTATCATTATCACTAAAATCTGTAATAATAGTCTCATAAGCAATTTTTGCTCCTTTTAAAAATTCTTTTTGATCATTTTTATCAAAAGTCTCTTTGATTTGAGTAGCTTGTTTACTTACAGCTTCTTTTAAGATTTTATCAAATTGAGCTGGGGCTTTTCCCTCAAACCCAGTTCTTTTGCCCAATATGCCTCTCAATCTTAAAAAAATAAATCCAGCAATCATTGCTAAAAGAATTATATCTATGTATTCAAAACTGTAATTCATGATTATATAGTAATTACTAAGTTGATTAATTTCAACTAGCAATTTAGATTACGGACAAATGAACTCAATTTTATTATTAGTAATTTTAATACCTATTATTGAAATTTATCTTTTTATTAAGATTGGTTCTCAAATTGGTGCTATTACCACAATTTTACTTATTTTTACTACTGCCGTAGTTGGAGTTTACTACGCAAAATATGAGGGTTTAAATACTCTTAAATCTGGATTTGCTCAGCTTAGCAAAAATGAGCCTCCCACCTATGAAATGATTTCAGGAGCTGCAATTGCTTTTGCGGCATTACTTTTAATTATTCCAGGATTTGCAACAGATATTCTGGGATTTTTAATAATTTTTCCAATTACAAGGAAATTTATTTTTAAGAAATTTTCTAAAAAATTTAAAACTAAAAAATCTGAAAAAAATAATTTTATTGATGGCGAATTTGAAGATATAGAAAGTGACGATGACAGAAAAATATAAAATATTAGGAAAATATATTAAAGACTTATCTGGTGAAACAAAAGATGCTGAAACATATTTATTTGTCAGGGACCATATTTCTAAATACCAACTAGATATTGATATTACATCTAAAGCTCTAAAAAATAAAATGATAGAAGTTAATACAAAACTTACATTTGAAGACAAAGAAAAAAGTCAAAAGAAAGCGCATTTTGAAATAGTTTTTGCAACTATTATTAGAGTGGGTGATGATATTAAAGAAAAAAAAGAGCTAGAGAAAATTATTTTATGTGATGTTCAAATTAAAATTTATCCTGATCTTGAAAAATGTCTTTTAGATCTTTTACGTAACTCAGGTTATTCTGGGGTTAAATTTGAAAAAAAAATAGATTTTGAAAATCTTTACAATCAAAAATTTAATTAAAATAATTTTTTTTTAAATTTGATTTCAAATATTCTTTGTGCTTTTTAATTTCATCTTCGGTTGGTGTAACGATTTTTTTAAAATAGGCTACATTTAAATCATTTCTATCTTTCACATCTTGATCTTGACTTTGAAAGTTTAAAGTCGGCTCTTTTTGATCAATTAAATTGATGTAGACTTTAGCCAATAAATCACAATCTATTAGAGCTGTATGTTGTGTTCTTTTAGAATTATCAACTCTATATCTTTTACATAATGCATCTAGACTGACCGGTGATCCTGGAAACTTATCTCTAGCTAAAATTAGAGTGTCAATTATATCATTATTTAATTTTTTTTTTCTTAAAATAGCCAATTCATTATTTAAGTG
>Ga0233434_1004214_pt1 | contig 11167 bp, 8 predicted proteins | sample SI_122_August201_4_FD_182738 | JGI IMG/M metagenome (GOLD analysis project Ga0233434, IMG submission 182738) | Seawater microbial communities from Saanich Inlet, British Columbia, Canada - SI_122_August2016_120_MG | ecosystem: Environmental > Aquatic > Marine > Inlet | place: Canada: British... | reverse complement strand
TGTATCATTGGAATTAATTTTACTTGTGATGGAAGTTCATTCAATAATTGTTCTTTAATTTTTAATTCTTCATCATTAGATTCATCAAACCAATTAACTTGTAAAATCTCAAAATCTGTCTTACAAAGCTTTAAGGCTTTCCATAATAAATCAGTGCCTTTAGGAATACCCATTCTTTGAGGACTAAAAAAAGTAAATTTCGTTTTTTGCATATTTATTTTATCGTTAATGTTTTTGAAAAGTTGATTGTCTATTGTTTGCATATCCATTTTAATTCCATTTTTTGTATATTTTTCAAGAAATGGATAGACCCAAACTCCAGATACATGAGCAATCGCATTTTTAAATGTATTATGATAGAATTTTCTTTCTAAGAAATTTAATTTATGCAATGGAGTTTTAAACCAAAATTCTTTAGAATTTTTTATAAATCTTGGTGCATCGATATCTCTTCCTACATAATATGCAATATAATTTAAGTCAGCTAAATATGCAATCCTTTCTCCTGCACCCATGACAATACAAATATTATAATTATTTTTAATTTTGTTAATGTATTCTACTTGCTCTTTTACTTTCCATGATAAAAATCTGTCAACATTATCATCATGAATAAAAATTCCTGCACCATCTTTTGGAAAATTTACAATATGTATTTTAGATTTTTTTGTTATTTTACTCAATGATTTCATAACATTAGCTGTATCGCCGATAGCTAAAACATTGATTACCATAATTTTCATATTGAGAAAATTTAGTTAATATCTCTTGTCTATAATTATTCTATTTAGCAAATATTAAACTATATTATTGAATATTTTCAGTAATAAATTTTTCAAAAATCTTTTTGATTATCCTACTGGGCTCAATTTTGGCTTATTTTATTTTCCTGTTCTTTCAGATGTTTCAAATCTTAAATCGTATTTTATTACTTGCAAATATGGATATATTTTTACTATTTATACAAAAAACGACTATTTGTAAATAAAATCTATATAATTAAACATTCTTCCATATTTTTGTGTTAAAAGTTCATTCCTCAGAATTTAACTACCAATATGGTGATCAAATTCATTTTCCATACCGAATATCATCTTTAGTTGCTTACATACGGTCTAAAGAAATTTTAAACAAAAATTTTGATTTTCAAAAGGCATTTGTTCTAAGAGAACACGTTGATGAACATATTCAAAAATGTAAGGATGCTGATATTCTTTTATGTTCTTGTTATGTTTGGAACTGGGAAATAACAAATTTTCTTGCAAGCGAAGTTCATAAAATCAATCCTAACTGTACAATAGTTTTTGGTGGTGCACACGTACCTGATTTTTCAGAAGATTTTTTTGAAGAGCATCCTTATGTTGATTTTATTGTTCATGGTGAAGGAGAAATTGTTTTGGAAGAATTTCTTACTGCATACATGGGAGACAAAAATTATTCTGATGTTAAAGGTTTAGAAACCAAAGAATTTAGAAATCCACCACAAAATCGTATAAATGATTTAGATTCTTTACCATCCGCATATCTTACAAATACCGTATGGGATTTAGTTGATAAAATTGATGGCATAAATTGGATTGCTGGTTGGGAAACTAATAGAGGATGCCCGTATCAATGTACGTTTTGTGATTGGGGTAGTGCAACTTTTACTAAAGTACGTAAATGGGAAGAATCTAAAATTTTTAAAGAGATCGAATGGTTTGGGGAAAATAAAATCCCCTATATTGATTGCTGCGATGCAAATTTTGGTATTTTTCAGGAAAGAGATTTTCGAATTGCTAAAAAATTAAAAGAAGTTGCATTGAAAACACATTATCCAGATAGAGTACGTCCAGCATGGGCAAAAAATTCATCTGAAAAAATTATCCCCATTGCAAAAGAATTACAAGAAGGTGATATACTTGGCGCTGTTACTTTAGCTGTACAATCCCTAGACTCTAATACTTTAGATATTGTTAAAAGAGCAAATATCAAATTTGATGCATTTTCTGAATTAGCTGAGATTTTTCGAAATAATGGAATTCCAACTTACACAGAATTAATTATGGGCTTACCTGGTGAAACACTTGAAACCTTTAAAGATGGTTTAGAAAATATTGCACAAACTAAAGTTGATACTGTATTCATTTACAACTGTAGTATCTTACCTAATGCTCCGATGAATGTACCTGAATACAAAGAAAAATACAAAATTAAATCTGTTCGTTCACCAATAATGTTAGTTCATTCATCAATTCATAATAGAGGAAGTCATCAAGAATATGAAGACATTATTACAAGTAACATTCATTGTTCCTTAGATGAACTTAAAGAAACTTACCTTTACTCTTGGTGTTTCTTAACATTACAAAGTTTGGGTGTTTTAGAACACATAACAAATTTTTATAATCATTCCTTTAATATTGAATTTGTAAATTTTTTCGAAATATTTCTAGAATTTTGTCGTACAAAAGAATCTGTATTTTCTCATGAATATGATAGAGTTATTGAATTTAGAAATAATGGTTATGCAGGTAAGGGATGGGATGAAATTGACACCACAATTGGAGAAATTATTTGGCCTATGGAAGAAGCTAGTTGGCTACGTATTACATATGATGCAGAGAAATTTTCAACAGGACTTGATCTTTTGGTTGAATTTGTGGAAGAAAAATTAAATCTAAAAAATTCTAAAAAAGTATTAGATGATTTAACAAAATTCCAATTATTTATGCTTACCACTAGAAATAATAAAAATAAATTCAAAACTGAATCTTTTGAATTTGATTGGAAAAATTATTTTATGACTAATTCTAAACTGACTGAAAAAAATATAACATATACTTACGATAACTTAGTGACTGAATCCGATGAAATGAAATGGAGTTACAAAACAATTTGGTACGGAAGACGCTCTAGAGATTATAAATGTCAATATCCGAATTTACGGGAAGAAATTACTCAATTGACAATATAAAAAAAATTCTAAAATGAAAATGATGTATTATATACATAATTCACAATAGAGATTTGATAAGAAAATTTAATCATAAAAAATAAGACAAATATAATAATGGTATAGAGAATAAAAGCAACATTGAATGAGATTAAGGTTCCTATGAGTAGACCTTCCATTGATACTGAAACTGAAAATTCTATGTTTGATGTAATTAAGAGTGGATGGTTTAGTCAAGGTAAAAAAACACAAGAATTTGAAAATAACTTATCTGAATATTTTTCATCTAAAGTAGTTGTTGTTAATAATGGAACTTCAGCATTAACTGCTGCATTAATGGCTCATGGCATCAAGTCTGGTGATAAAGTTGTTGTACCATCATTTACATTCATTGCAACTTCTTCAGCAGCAAAAATATTGGGTGCAAAAATTTTAGTTGCAGATGTAGATCCTATAACATTAAACATTACACCTGAATCAATTGAAAAAATTGTTAAAGAACATGATGATGTGAAAGCCGTAATGGTAGTAGATATGGCTGGTCAACCAGTTGATTTTGAACCTATTATTGAATTATCAAAACGTCATAATTTTATTCTTATTGAAGATGCTGCACAAGCAATTGGTTCTGAATATAAAAATAAAAAAATTGGCTCATTTGAGCATACTACTTGTTTTAGTTTTACAGTAGCAAAACTCATGACTACTATTGAGGGTGGTTGTATAACTACAAATGATGAACAAATTTACAAAAAATTGAATCAAATTAGAAATGTTGGTCGTGATGGACCCGGACAATATGTGCATCATGTAATTGGAAGTAACTATAGGTTTACTGATTTACAAGCTGTTTTGGGAATACATCAATTAAAACAACTTGATCAATTTGTATCTCAAAGAATTAAAATTGCAGAAAAATATGAAAATGGAATTAATACTTTAACATTTCAACAAACTCCTGATTATGTAACAACTCATCCTCACATGCTTTTTTTTGCATTCTCTGAAAATCAAGAAAAACGAGATAAAAATTTAAAATTTTTAAGAGATAGTGGTATAGATGCACGTTTACCATACATGCCAATAAATATACAACCATGCAATCCTGAACTTCAGATTTTTAATTCCCCTAATGCTAGTGATATTTTTGAACGATCATTCACACTTCCAATTTATAATAATATGACTACTGATGAATGTGATTTTGTCATTGATTTCTGTAATAAATTATAAGATAGATTATCATGATTTTAAAACCTCGTACAACTTGTAGAATTTGTAACTCAACTCAACTTTCTACGATAATGTCTTTAGGTCAACAACATATTGCAGCATATACACCAAGAGACTCTGATCCCAATCCCGTTTTAGACAAGTTTCCGTTAGAATTGATTAGATGTACTGAACCTGATTGTGGTTTAGTACAACTTCGTCATTCTACACCTTCGGATATTTTGTATGAGCGCTATTTTTACAGATCTGGAATTAATAAAACTATGACTAAAAATCTAAAAGAAATTACTATACAAGCAATATCAAAAGTTGAATTACATGATAATGACATTGTTTTGGACATTGGCTGTAATGATGGAACTTTACTAAAAAATTATCAAGGAAAAAATTTACGAGCTGTTGGTATTGATCCAGCAAAAAACATGGCTGAATTTTCAAGAGAATGTGGAGCTGATATCATCGTTGACTATTTTAATTCAAAATTATTTATTAATAATTATGGTGATGAAAAAGCAAAAATCATTACCAGCATTTCAATGTTTTATGATTTAGAGGATCCAAATGAATTTGTATCTGATATTGTAAATATATTGGCAAAAGATGGTGTCTGGGTAATTGAATTAAAATATTTACCAACTATGATTTTTCAAAATGCATTTGATAATATTGTGCATGAACATATTGAATATTATCATTTTTCAGTACTAGAATACATGCTAAAAAAACATGGTTTGAAGGCTGTAGATGTATCTCTTAATGATTCTAACGGTGGAAGTATCAGAGTTTTTGTTAAACATGCAAATCAATTAGTTGATGAAAATTCAGAAAAACATTTGTTAGATTTAAGATCTTCTGAAAAAAAATTACATCTAAATACAGAACAACCTTATGAAGAATTTCTTCAAAGATGTAATGAATTAAAAAATAAAACAATGTCATTTATTAAAAATGAAGTAAAAAAAGGTAAAAAAATTCATGCATATGGTGCTTCAACAAAAGGTAATACAATTTTACAATATTATGAGTTAGATGATAATTTAATTGATGCAATAGCTGATAGAAATCCAGATAAATGGAATAGAAAAACTATAGGTACTAATTTAGAAATAATTTCAGAAGAAAAATCTCGTTCATTAAAACCTGATTATTTTTTGATTTTACCTTGGCATTTTCTAGAAGAGTTTAGAGAAAGAGAGCAAGAATTTTTCAAAAATGGCGGAAAGTTTATTGTTCCTTTACCTGATTTTAAAATAATTGAGAAATAATCTTATGTTTGAAAATAAAAATATCTTAATTACTGGAGGAACAGGAATGATCGGTTCTCATCTTGTAGAATTATTACTAAATTCAGCAAATATTAGATTAATTTCACACAAAAGAAAAATTCCAACTGAATTTAATTCAAAAAAAATTGAAATTCTTAATGGAGATTTAACAAATAAAGAATTTGCTATCAAGGCAGTTAAAGGAATGGATTATGTCTTTCATTTAGCTGCATATACTGGAGGATTGGGAAGAACTGCTGTATATCCTGCTAGTACATTAACTCCCAATTTAGTTTTAGATGCAAATATTATTGATGCTGCGAAAAATGAAAATGTTGAAAAATTTTTGTATGCAAGCTGTTCATGTGTATATCCTGATTTAGAAAAAGATTTTTCTGAAGATGATGCATGGATTGCAAATCCTCCTAAAATGCATGCCTCATATTCTTGGTCAAAGAGAATGGGTGAATTGCAAGCAATTTCATATTCTAAAGAATATGGAATGAAAATTGCTATAGTGAGACCTGCAAATTCTTATGGTCCTAGAGAAATTATAGATCCACAAAATTCTCACGTAATTGGAGCACTAATCTTAAAATCATTATCTAAAACAAACCCATTCGTCATTTGGGGTGATGGAAGCCCTATTCGTGAATATATTTTTGCAAAAGATGCTGCAAGAGGTATGATTTTAGCACTTGAAAAATATTGTAAAGCTGATCCTGTAAATTTATCAAGTGGTGAATATGTAACCATTAGTGAATTGGCTCAAAAAATTCTAAAAATTTGCAATTATGAGCCTGATATTACATTTGACAAATCAAAACCAGGGGGGCAATCTAGGAGAGTACTAACAAATGATAAGGCAGAACAAGTTCTTGGTTTTAAAGCTCAAACTCCATTAAATGAAGGATTAAAAACTACTATTGATTGGATTAGAAATAATATGGAAATTAATGATTGAAATGTTAAATCTTAAAGATAAAAGAATTTTAGTTACTGGAGGAGCTGGATTTATTGGCTCAGAAGTAGTTTCACAACTTATTAAGAAAAATGCTATAGTTACAGTTCTAGACAACTTCTCTTCTGGAAAAAAACAATATCTTCCAAAAAATAATAAAAAATTAAAAATTATCAAGGGTGATATCACAGATGAAAAAATAGTTAAACGAGCTGTTAAAGATCAAGAATCTGTAATTCATTTAGCAGCATTACCTTTTATTCCTGATTCTTTTTACTACCCTGCAGATTTTTTCAATGTGAATACTACTGGAAGTGTAAATTTACTTTGGAAATCAATTCAATCAAATTCTGTGGATAGATTTATTCATATTTCTACAAGTGAAGTTTATGGTTCTGCACAATTTGTTCCAATGGATGAAAACCATCCAACTGCTCCTCACTCCACTTATGCTGTTAGTAAGCTTGCAGGAGATCGAGTTGCATTTACTTTGCATAAAGAAAATGGATTTCCTGTAGTTATTATTAGACCATTTAATTCCTATGGGCCAAAATATACACAACCATATATAATTCCTGAAATTATGAATCAACTATTACAGGGAACTAAAGAACTCATGTTGGGAAATGTAGATGCAAGTCGTGATTTTACATATGTTTCAGATACAGCTGATGCTATCATTCGTTCATTAAGCTCCAAAAAAGCTATTGGTGAAATAATTAATGTTGGTTCTGGAAATGAAATAAGTATTAGAGATTTAGCCTTGAAAATTAGCAAGATTGCAAAAACCAAAACCAAGATTAGGTATGATGAAAGTAGAGAACGACCATATGACGTTAATCGATTAATCTGTAACAATAAAAAAGCAAAAGATAGCCTTAATTGGACTCCTAAAATTACTATGGATCAAGGATTGAAAAAAATATTTCAATGGGCTACAGCAAATCGAATTACTTTTCAAGCACCATTTAAAAGATTTTATTATAAAAACTCACATTAATTTTCTTCATTTAAGGAAAAACCGCCAGAAAATTTTAGTGCAATAAATCCAACAATTACTGTATACCATGAAGTAAATATTCTAATTATCACACCTGCAATTAATGCAAAACTAAATTCAATTCCTTGAAGGGCTAAAAGACCTCCCATACTTCCTTCAGTAACCCCAAGTCCTCCTGGTACAAACGATAATGCTCCTATTAAAACAGAAATTGCATTAGCTGATGTTGCTATAAGAAAATTTAGTTCGTTCATTTCTAATGCTAATAATACAAAATATACTGCTACACCTTGAATGACCCAAAAAATAAAAGAAAGAATACCTGATTTTAAGCCAATTTTTGTTTTTAAAGAATTACGTAATACATTATATGATTCAAGAAAATTTTTTTGATATTTTGAAAAAAACTTTATTTTACAAATTAATAATAAAATTCTTTCAAAAATACTTCTTGATAAGATTAGTACAAAAATTAATGCTAGTAAAACTATTCCAATACTAATCAAGTATAACCCACCTTCAAAATACCACACTCCAATTATTGATGCAATTAAAGCTCCCATTAGATCATAAAATTTTTCTATGAAAATAATTGGTAAAGTTTTTGAACGTGGAATTTTGAATTGTTTTTTAAGAAATTCTGATTTAATTACCTCCCCAATTTGACCTGGAGTAATAGATAATGATAAACTCGCTAGATATATTATAAAATTATTTTTAATTGGAATATGAATATTTGAATTTTTTAACAAAAGATGCCATCTGTAGAATGTTACTAACCAACTAACACTGACTAGAGATAGAATAACTGGTACAAATATAATTTTAAAATTAGTTATTTTCTCATATACTAAATTGAAATCTGAAATAAAGAGGAAAACAGCATAAATTATGACTGCTATAATTATGACTATGAGGAATTTATCAAATTTCATATTATAGTAATTACCTAATACATTCTTGTTTATTCTTTACTAGATTTTATTGAAAAACTACCAATTTAGCATAAAATTAAATCAATTTTTTCCAAAAATCTTGGTGTTTATATATCGAAAATATTTTTGTGAATTCATGTCTACTGTAGTCATAATTACAACATTAAACGAAATAATTGGTGTAAAATCCATTGTACCAAAAATTAAGAAAGAATGGGTTGAAGAAATTGTTTTTGTTGACGGTGGTTCAACAGATGGAACTATAGAAGAAGCAAAAAAAATGGGTTTTAGAGTTATTATGCAACAACAAAAAGGTGAATATGCTGGTGGTCATGGAGCTGCAGTTCTTGAAGGAGTGGATGCAACAACTTCAGACAACATTATTCTTTTTGGTCCAGATGGGAATGATGATCCAGAAAAAATTCCAGAGTTAATTGAGAAGCTTAGAGAGGGTTATGATCAAGTTCTTGTTACAAGATTTGGAAAAGGTTCAGTAAATCTTGATGCTGGGATTGTTGATGGGTTTGGAAATAAAATGTTTGCATTTTTAGCAAATGTGTTTTTTGGAGGCCATTGGACTGATACACTTAATGAAAGTAGAATCATTTCTAGAAATGCCTTTAATGAATTAAATTATGATGCTATGGGTATGTCATCTACCCAACAAATGAGTATTAGAGGATTAAAAAGAAAACAAAAAATTTGTGAAATTATTGGAAATGAAGGAGAAAGAATTGGGGGAAAAAGAAAAATGAGACCTTTATCAACTGGTGCAGAGTTAAGTTTGGGAATAATTAAAGAATTTATTTTCTGGAACAGGTGATTTTTTTGAACAAATCTACTATCATTATTTGTTTAATAATAATTTCTGTAATATCTTTAGGTCTAAAGTTATCTGTTACAAATTTTTCAACTTTTCCAGGTGAAGATGCAACGGGTTACATTTTTGATGCCATAGGACACACTAACGGGGATTTTTCACCTAACTCTTCTAAAACATTAGGTTGGTCTCTTTTTTTAAGCCCATTTTTTGAATTAGTAAATTCAGAAAATTTTCTAGATTATTCTGATACTGCAAGAACAATAAGCATTGTTATTTCACTATTTAGCATTTTTATAATGTATAAACTATCTCGAAAGTTTTTTCCAGAAAAATATTCTTTAGTTGCAGCTTGTTTGTTTGCATTTGAACCTCACTTAAACTATAATTCAGGACAGGCTCTATCTGAACCACTTTATATTTTAATTTCCATGATTTCATTTTATTTCATTTTAAATCAAAATTCAAAATTATTTTATTTATCCTTCTTATTTGCTGGATTACTAGTATGGGTAAGATTACCGGGAGCAATTATGCTTTTAGCTATATCTATAATCTTTTTTTACCATTCTAAACTTTCATCAAAAATATTTGTAAAATTTATTTTTGGCCTAAGTATTTTCTTTTTAATAATTACACCAATCTTAGTTAATAGATATGATACATATGGTGATCCGTTATATTTTGGTCTAGGATCCTCACTTTTTACAGGAGAATTTGGTACACTTCAATCTGTAAATACAAGCGATTTAGAATACTCTGCAATTGATTATATTGATGATCATAGTGTACCAGAATTTATTCATAGGTTCATTTTAACTGGAATTTTCAATATTGTTGAACAATTAACCAAAATCTCTTTCCCATACTTAATAATTTTAATTCCTATTGGTATTTTATTTTCATTTAGAGCATTTGATCAACGTCAAAAATCTATTAATGCCAATTGGATACTAATTTTAACTACAATTAGTTTAATGGTAATTACTTTTTCAATAATTCCAGAAAGAAGATTTCTATATTACTTATTACCATTTTTAATAATTTTTGCTACTATTCCAATTCAAAGATTAATAGAGTATGGTTTAAGCACATTTTCGTTTACCAAAAAGCAAAAACATTATTCATTAATTCTTATTTTAGGTGTAATAATTACACTTTCATCATTATTTATGATGCGATATGATGTTATGGATAAATTTGAAGAACAAGAACAAATCAAATTAGCTCAATTATTAAAAAATAAAATTTCAGGTAATATTCTTGATGCCGGAAATGCATTACGGGGAATAAGTTTTGCAGAATTATCTGAATTTAATATGAAATTGAATTTACCTGAACAACGTTTTCCAAGTTCACCTGTGCCCATAACTGAAGATATTAAAATCATTAGTATTTTTGGAATATCCTTAGATGACTTTATTTTAAATAGTGAAAAAGAAAATTTGAAGTATATAGCAATTAATCAAGATAGTGTTACTGAAATTTGGTATCCTTTCTTGTCTGATATTTATTATAATGAACAACAATATAGTTATTTGAAGAAAATTATTGATACAAATGAATTAGGATTTACAAAATTTAAGGTTAAAGTTTTTGAAATTGATTATGATAAATTTAGGAATCCATAGTTCCTTTTAATTTATAAAATTCATTATAATCGATCTCAAAAATTTTAGCATGATAATTTTTGTATCCGTTATCAAACGTATCAAATATTTTTGTTAAATACGTATACTTTTCTTCGTTTGGAAAAATATCATCAAAAATATCTGTTCTTGAATCCCCTTTATCTACAATTATGTGTGTTAAACCATTAATTCTATTTTTTTCTATAAATTCCTCTATGTTATCATATTTGATTGAATAATCTGTATACAGTATGCGTATACCTGTTGGCAAATCATTTCGTAAAATTGGGAATTCTTCTAAAGATTTCATTCGCATACTATCTAGATATTCCGCATGTGGAAAGTAATTTGTTATTGAAACTGTTGAATATACTATCTTTGAAAATT
>Ga0233434_1004213_pt1 | contig 11168 bp, 13 predicted proteins | sample SI_122_August201_4_FD_182738 | JGI IMG/M metagenome (GOLD analysis project Ga0233434, IMG submission 182738) | Seawater microbial communities from Saanich Inlet, British Columbia, Canada - SI_122_August2016_120_MG | ecosystem: Environmental > Aquatic > Marine > Inlet | place: Canada: British... | reverse complement strand
ATAGCATGAATCTTCAAGATACCTTATCAAATCAAGTGCAAAAATTAGAGAATTCAGAAAAAATAAAGATCTACTTATGCGGAGTGACAGTTTATGATGAATCACATATTGGACATGCAAGAACAATAATCGTATTTGATGTATTAAGAAAATATTTAGAAAATAAAGGAGTAGAGATAGAATTTGTTCAAAACTTTACAGATGTAGATGATAAAATAATTAATCGTGCACAAAATGAAAATTTATCTGCAGAAGACATCAGTAATAGATACATTGAAAATTACTTCAGAGATTTTGACAGACTAAACATAAAACGTGCAACAAATTATCCAAAAGCCACAGAGCATATTGAAGATATTATTGAATTTGTTCAAAAATTAATCGAAAAAGAAATAGCATATGTTTCAAAAAATGGAGTGTATTTTTCAGTTTCAAAATTCCCAGAATATGGAAAATTATCTAAGAAGAAAATTGATGAGTTAGAATCAGGTTCAAGGATTCAAATTGATGATACAAAAAAAGATCCTTTGGATTTTGCAGTATGGAAGTTTTCAGATATCGAACCAGCATGGAGTAGTCCATGGGGCAAAGGCAGACCAGGTTGGCACATAGAATGTTCAGTAATGAGTAAAAAATACCTAGGAGAAAATTTTGACATTCATGGTGGAGGACGAGATTTAATTTTCCCACATCATGAAAATGAAATTGCCCAATCAGAATCACATACAGATAATCAATTTGCAAAAATTTGGATGCATGTAGGAATGGTAACAATTTCAGGCGAAAAAATGTCAAAATCACTTGGAAATACAAAATCAATCAAACACGTCTTAGAAAATTGGGGTTCAAATATCATCAGATTATTTTGTTTGTCAGGGCATTATTCTAAAGTGATAGATTATTCAGAAGACATGTTAAAAGAAAATCTCACAAAATGGAGACAAGTTGAAACTTGTTATTTTGAATTAATTCATGCAAAAAATGAAAGTCAAGAAAACATAACAGAAAAAATTGAAAAAATTAGTTTAGAATTTGATAAATCTATGGAAGATGATTTGAACACACATCTAGCATTATCGTCATTCTTTGAATTAGTAAAAGAGACAAATAGATTAGCTGCAGAAGAAAAACTAGGAATAGAGAATAGCATAATCATAAAAAAAGAGTTTAAAAGAATCTCAGAAATATTAGGATTAAATATTCCAGAGATGAGTCAAAATGAAAAAGAAAAAATAGATGATCTAATTTCAAATAGAGAAAAATTTAGAGAAGAAAAACAATTTGATAAAGCAGATCAAATTAGAGATGAATTAAATGAAATGAATATAGAACTAATTGATCATAAAGAAAAAACAATATGGATGAAAAAAGAAAAAATTAAATCTGAAAAATAAAAAAAATATACGTAAAAATTAGTTGCGACTAATTAGTTACGTCTAATTTTAACAGCATTTAATAGAATTAAAAAATAATACAACACATGAATCCTTGGACAAAATTTTGGAATTGGTATGAAAATAAAATATTGGGAAGTATTGTGATTATTGCAATAATACAATTTATTCAAGTACCACACATGGTATGGAACGCAGATATTATGCTTGAAGCAGGGATTATTTCAAGAGTTCATCCAATTATTGACTGGTTTCTTTATGGCGTAGATTTAATTGAAATTATTTCAATCATCAATGTAGGAATGATCATGTTCAGTTTAATTAAAAAAAGACGTGCAGATAAAAAACAATCGAAAGTAGCTTAATCCTTTCCAGACCAAATTACTCTTTGAGGGAAAGGGATTTCAATTCCAGATTTATCAAGAGCACGCTTAAGAGTATTTAATAGAATGGGTTGAGCATTGCTCCAATCATCTCTAGGATGCCAAACAAATACATGAATATTCACGCTAGAATCACCTAATTCTTCAATTCGAAATTCAGGTTCAGGAATTTGAAGTACAAAGGGCATAGTTTGTAAAATTTCATTCTTCATAACTAAAATAGAATTATCTATATCAGATTCATATGAAATTCCAACAGTTGCATCAGCTCGTCTAACAGTGGAGAGAGTTAATGAACGAATATTAGATGTGAAAAATTTTTCATTAGGAATTCTAGTTACAGTTCCATCAAATTTTCTCACCTTACTAGAAAAAGTTCCAATATCAAGAAGGGTTCCAGAAATTCCCATATCAGGAAGTTCAATTGTATCACCATGTTTTGCAGGTTTTTCAACGATTAAAAATACTCCAGAAATTAAATTAGAAACAACAGATTGAGTTGCAAAACCAATCACTACAGCAAAAATTCCTCCAGCAACCATAATTCCAGATAAATCAATTCCCTGACTTGATGTGAATCCTAAAAATGAAATTACTAAGATTCCAAAATAAATTAATTTACTAATATTTTGAGCAGTGTCTTTAGGTAATGAGGGGGCATAATATTTATGAAATAATAATTTTGCAATTTTTGCAATAATCACACCACCTGCCATAATGATACCACCAATCAATAAAGATAGAACAGTTAACTCTCCAACAAGCTGCATTTCAGATAAACTCTGAAGAAATTCCAAAATCATTATTCTAATCCCATCTCCATATGTGTACTAGCAGTTTTATCTTCCCAAGTGGGAGACATAGACCAATCAGTTTCAAGTGCCGTAGTTTTTACATCAGCAATATTTACAGCAGCACGTTTTTTCATAGTAATTTTTATTCCATCAATAATTGTTTTAGAATCTTGGTAGTAAAGAGCATTGTCAGTAATTTGAAATACAATTTTACTGATAGATTGTCCAAAAGACAAAGTATTCTCAACAATAATTTGCATAACACCCTCCAAATAAGAATTGGAATCACTATAATCAGTAGCTAATGAGACTTTTGCATATTTACACAAGGTTCCAGTGTCAGGGGAGCCATACAAACCAAATCTAGAATTCAAAGAATTACAAGTAATCCAATCAAGAGAATCATGATGGGAATCATGAACTAAAAAAACGCCAATTTCTATTGGGCAATGAATAAAAATACTTGCAGCAGAGTTTTCACTAAGATAGATGTCCTTATCAAATTGTAAAAACATGTGAGTAGTTCTTCTTGCAGGATGATTAAGAGGTCTAATTGGAGCCAATTCAATTTTAAGATTATCGGATTTAACAGGGATTATTTTTTCAACTATTTTGCCTTCAGAATTTTTTCGAAAATATGAAAAAGCATTATCACTAATGCGATGAAATTTAATGGCAGTATTAGGCAAAGACAATTCAAGATCCGACTCTAAATCATATATGCCAAAATTTGAAAAAGATACTTCAGAATTATCACTCATTACTTTCATCTTATAGTAGATAATGAGGATAGAATTGATAGATTAACAACTTTCATTGTCAATGTCATTAGAAATCATAGACAAAACATGAACAAAATTAGCTTCTAGTTCTCTTTTTGATAGTTGCAATTTTTTTAGAAGATCTAGATTCCTTTGTTTTTGAAGTTGATTTCGTAACTTTTCCTTCAGTTTTCATACTTTTTCCACTTCTCCTAGCAGCACGAGATTGGTCTGCTCTCGTTTTTTGTTCTTTCTTTGCTTTTTCTTTTTGTTTTTCAGTTAATTTTGTTCTAACCATATGCAATGTAAAGATCTTATCATACATAAAGGAATTCTTAAGAAATGTTAGAAAATGAATTAACAGAAACACTCAGATCGTCAAATTTTCCAGGTTGAATAATTTTTGCCAAAATTTCCAATCCCTCAATAGTTCGAATACTAGGTTTACTGAAAAAAGAATTTGCATCCACTGCAAATATTTGATTGTTTTTTACAGCATTTAGAGAACTCCAGGCAGGGTTATTTTTTAAAATTGAATCATATTCAGAAATAGTACGAGTAATATCAAACCCACAAGGCATCAAAATTATTATGTCAGGATTACAATTTATGACTTCAGTAATATCCATACGTCTAGAATGTTCACCAGTTTTACTAATTAAATTAATTCCACCAGCAAGTTCAATCATCCCTGGAATCCAATGACCAGCAGTAAAAAAAGGTTCAATCCATTCAAGTGCAAGTACTTTAGGAGTTTTTTTACTTTTAGAAGTTTGAATATTTTTAATACGTTTTTGTAATGAATTAACAATTTCTAATGCTTTTTGTTCTTGTTGTAAAATTTTACCTAGTTTTGTAACAGATTGAATTATTTCTTTTAGATTATGTGGGTCCATAGAATATAATTCAGGAGTTCTAGGAAGAATCTCTAAAGCAGTTTTAACTTCAGTAGTGTATGCTGCACAAACTTCACATGTTTCTTGAGAAATAATTAAATCAGGATCAGCATTAAGAAGATTTTTTTTATTTAATTCAAAAATATTTTTCCCATCACGTAATAGAGTGCAAGTAATAGTATTGATTTCATTACTAGTCAAGTCATCAGAATTAATTACAGAAGAAATTACTTGTGGTTTCAACATAGCAGTAACAGGATATTTACACTCATGTGTAACTCCAAATAATTTATCTTCTACACCAAACTCATAAAGTAATTCAGTAGCACTTGGCAAAAAAGAGACAATTCGATCAACTACCATATTACAAAATAAATCATACAAAGTTTAAACATTATAGATTAACTAATCATTAATTCTAAAAAATAGTCAAGTTAATAGGCTCATTTTAGTCATAACCAACATGTCATCAAACTCTCAAGACATACGACGATCAATATTATCAAAATGGCATGAAACGTTATCAAAACATGGGAATTTATTTTCAGCAGATTCCATTAGCGGTACAAGTCCGCCATCAGTATTTGTTGGATCCTATAATTATCCAAAAGTGTTTGTAGGACCAATGGTACCGCCAATTCACGGAGATACCAGTTTATTAGATAATCCAGAAAAATGGAAAGGGAAATCACTTGAAGAAATTATTAATTTTCGTTTAAACTTAGTTAGAGGAATTCAAAAAACGCCAATAGAACAAACAGAAGGGAGATACATTGAAAATTTACAGGAAGTCACAATGTCATCAAAACCAACAGATCTAGATTTAACATTTAACAAAAATGTATCAACAAATATTTCCATGGATGGTGAAAGTGCACCATTTGGGCCAGTGGGAGAAATAAAATATGCAAAATTTTCAGGTAGTGTATCTGCCAAACCAATTGAAAAAATATTCTACGACAGAGATATGAAAGCACAAGATGCTGTTTTAAAATTATATAATTCAGGAATTGAAATTTCAAAAATACAAAAATGTTTCAGTATTGGAATGTTGGGACAAAAAAGAAAATTAGTACCAACAAAATGGAGTATTACTGCAACAGATGACATTATTTCAAAATCAATAGTTGATGAAATTTTAGAAAATAATGTAATTGATACATGTAAGGTTTTTTCATATGAACATTTAGGTAACATATTTTCAGTAATATTATTTCCTCACAGATGGATTTTTGAAATGGTAGAGGCATGGTATTCAAATGGAGTTTTAGGATTCGGTTCAGATAACGAGGATGCACGTGGAATAGATCATCAACCAAATATTGCAGGAGCATATTTTGCAGCAAAATTAGGAGTTTCAGAATATTTATTAAAAAACAAAATCCAATCAGGAGTTTTAATTTTTAGAGAAATTAGACCAGAATATGCAATTCCAGTTGGAGTATGGCAAGTAAGAGAAGGGATTAGAGAAGCTATGAAGCAAAAACCAGAAATTATTTTAAATTTTAATCAAGCATTACAAATCGCATCAGCAAAAACAAGTGTAAGTGAAAAAGAATGGATAGCAAATGGAGATACTACCAATATGATTAGACAAAAAACATTATCAGATTTTATTTAATAAATGAAAAATAAAATATAGTATGACACTACCAGAAAGAACGAATTCTTTCTACGGTTCTATATCTATCATGTAAAAGGAAACCAGACATCAAGCCCAATACGGACCCAAATACTACATGCAAGAATGCAGAATACCATAAAACAAAGTCATTGTTTTCTATCAATGTCATTAAAGCTTCTTTTTCTTCTGGCATAATATTGAGTAAAGAATCAGCAGAACTAAGTTCAGATTCCATAATTGGCATCATTACCATAGTATGCAAAGGTAAGAACGCTAAACTAAATACAATTGCACCAGTTACAGCACCAGTCAAAATGCCTTTAGGAACTGTGACTATTCTAAATGTTCTCCAATATGATGCAGCCACGTTAAAGCTAATACCAATTAATGCTGCAACGGCCATGTGCATCATTAAACCAATCCAAACTGCAGCCATACCTTCAACACCCATTGGAATGCCTATGGTTTTGTAAAAAGTTCCATGTGGAATGTTAATCTGTTGATCAATTGAAAGGAATGACGAAAATAATGCACAACCAGCAACCAATCCAGCTCCAAAACCTACTTTTATAGTACCAAATAGTCCTTCTGGATCTTTATTTCCGGAGCTCATCATAAAATCTCAGAATGAGGTTATTTATTAAGGAATAACAAATTCGCAATATTGGCAAGATCATGTATTTTTAGACTAAATTAAAGTCAAAGTATCCAAAACGACGTAATTTTGGCAATTTATTAATAAAAATTACAACTACATTTCCCATGTTTACAAAAATTTGTTTAATTGGGATCATTTCATTGATTATTTTAGTTACATTATCAAATGAAAATGTCGATGCAGAGCCAATTAACAAAATACCATCATGGGTAGAAATTCTTGATGATTGGTGGTTAGAAGAAATAATATCAGATACAGAATTTGTTCAATCATTAACATATTTAACAAATAATGAAATTATCAAAATTTCAAAAAATGAAAATGAAGAAACTAATTTTTTCAATTCAATTTCAAGGGAAGAGTCAGAGATAGGAAATTTTTCCATATTTTATATGAGCATAGAAGATTATGGTGATGAGCCATATCCAGGACGTATTTCACCTCCAGACCCAAGGTCAAAAGACATAGAACCAGAAAAAATTGAAGTGTGGTTACATCAAAACCAATATTTTGAGAAACAAATAACATTTCTAAATGAACATGTCAAATTACCAAAGAATGTAATTATAGGATTAGGAGAGTGTCAAGGAAAAAAAGCATTCTACAACGAAAATACAAAAATGATAGTAATATGTTATGAATTAATTTTTGATGTTTATGATAAATTGACAGAAGAATACAAAACAAAAGGAATTAGCGAAAAACAGATTTCAAAAATTACATTAGATGTAGTAGATTTCATATTTTATCATCAAGTCAGTCATGCAATTATAGAAATTATTTTAAATAATGAAAATAGTACAATCACAAATAACGATGAATATTTTGTTGATTCATTATCCAACCATATCAAATTATTGATTCAAAAAGATAAAGAAAGATATTCAATTGTAAATATATCATTATGGTTTAAAATAATGCATGAAGCAGAAAATTTGGAAAAAGAACACATGTGGAACATACATTTTCTTAATCTTGAAAGACTTTCAAAAATAGCATGTCAAGATTCTTTATTTAACTCAACTGTAACGTTAGATTATATTCAAAAAGGAATTTTAACAAAACAGAATATCATAGAATGTAAAAGCAAATTGTTAGAGCATAAAGAAAAATTAGAAAAAATAAGTGATCAAATATTAAAATAATTTAATGTTCATGAGAAGAAATTTTTTTATTTTTAATTTTTTCAAGTGTTTGAGTAATCTCTTTTAAAGCCCATTCAATATCAGCGACACTATCTGAAGATAATGATTTTTTCCAATTATCTAAAACAGTGTGACCAATTTCTGAACAATTAGATAATAAATTCCAGTAAGGGTGATGTTCTGCAGTAGCATGTGCTAATTCTGTTACATCGTTAAGACCATTTTGAGCTCTAGCCAATGAAGTGATTTTTGTGCCAAATATTTTGATTATTTCATATTCAAGATCTTCTTCAATTTTTAGGCCAAGATCAATTTCATATTTTTTGACTAATTCAGTCAAGTCATGATGAAATTTATCAAAGACAGTCATAATTTCAACCTCTGATGTTCTGCCAACATACATCTGTTAAAGATAACCAGTATTCCAGCTTTTCGAGCTAATTCCTCGGATTCAAAATCATGAATGCCTTCCTGAAGCCATATTACCTTGGGTTTTTTCTCAATACAATCATGAATTATAGAAGAAATTTGTTCAGAAGGCCTAAAGACATCAATAATATCAACAGGTTCTGTAATCTCAGAGACATAGTCATAACAGGAAATATTCAAAATACTATCAGCATTAGGATTTACGGGAGTGACATCATAGCCATTGTCAACTAAATATTTTGGAACATAGTGTGCTGCTTTTGACGAATGTTTAGACATTCCAATTACAGCAACAGTTCGTAATGACAAAATATCAATAATTTGTTGATCAGAAAATGAATCATGGTTCATAATCTATTATCAAATGCATAGCATATAATTTTTAAATTATGGCACTAGTAGAATAAATACAAATACAATAAAAGGTAAGAAGAAAAGAAAAAGGCATGACAAAATCAGTGTTGGTTACAGGGGCAACAGGATTTATTGGTTCAAGATTAGTGCAAGAATTAATCAATAAAGAATATGAAGTGACCAGTTTAATTCGTAAAGGTAAGAAGGGGAATTTGAAATCAAAAATTATTTATGGAGATTTAACAGATGAGAAAATAGATTTTGAAAATTTAAAATTTGATTGTGTATTTCATCTTGCATCACATACACCATTAGAAAAAAATAAAAAAATTTTAGAAAAAGTAAATTTAGATGGAACAAAAAATCTATTTAATGAAATTAAATCCAAAACAAAATCAATAATATATATTTCAGGGTTAGGAGTATACGGAGAAACAGGAGAAATAATTGTTGATGAAAATCAAAAATATAACCCAAATACAGATTTTGTCAAAATAAGATTAGATGCAGAAAAATATCTAAAAGAAAATTCAGATAAATCCAAAATAGATTTTGCAGTAGTTCATTTTGGAGATGTTTATGGACCAGATGGATGGTTTTATGATATGTTGGTAAAAAGATTAAAGAAAAGGACATTTAGGATGCCTAAAGGTGGGAATTATTACAAAGGGTTTGTTCATGTGGAAGATGCAGTAGGAAGTATGATTTCAGTATTAGAGAATAAATCATTTGGGGAATCATTTATTGTTGCAGATTCAATGCCAACAACGTTTAAAGAATTTTCAAATTTTACAGCAGAGCAAATAGATGCAAAATATCCAGGAAGCGTTCCAATATTCTTAGCTAAAGCAGTATTAGGCGGAGATCTAATTAAATTATTAACTACGTCAATGAAAGTTTCCAATAAAAAAATATTAAAAATATATCAATTTAGATATCCAAATTACAAAGAGGGAGTAAAACAAGTCATATCAGAATTAAAAGAAAAAAATAGAATTTAATACAAATCAGAGAGTATTTTAATTATAATAAATCACAGAAAATATGGAAACAGAACCAAAAGATGTAATTGTATTAGGTTCAATTAGACGAGGTAAAAAAAAATTTTCGAATATACAAAATGAAACTAAAATCACTCCAGATGAATTAAATTTAATTTTAGAAGATCTTGAAAATAAAGGTCACATCATAGTAGAAGAGAAAAAAGGATGGTTTGGAGGAAAAATTGAATTAAAGATAACAGAAAAAGGTTCAAACGAATTAGATAAAAAAATCATAGAAATTCAAACAAAATGGAAAGAGATGCAATCAATTTATCAGACAGGAGATAAACAAAAACTTCAACAAAAAATGGAAGAAAATAAATCAATTCTTCCCACTATGATGTTTTTTGGAATAATGGATATGATGATGTTTAGTATGATGTTTAGTATGATGGGGGTTGGAATGTCAAATTTTGTGTCACAAGAAAACATGGCTGATGCAGGTATGGATGATGGTGGTATGGATGATGGTGGTATGGATGATGGTGGTATGGATGATGGTGGATTTGATTTTGATATCGGATTCTAGAGTATATTTTATAGTAGAATCAAAGATAGCAAGTTATTGATTTACAATTCATTTGAAGATACAGGATTACTCAAAGTTTTAAAATTTTTAAAAATTCACAATACAGAATATCTTTCAGGTCAAGACCTTAGTGATGTTCTAAGGATTAGTAGAGTTGCAGTTTGGAAGCAAATTAAAAAAATCCAAATGTTAGGATATACAGTTGAATCAAAACAAAAAGAAGGTTACAAACTTACAAAAAATTCAGATTTATTATTACCGTGGGAAATTATTTCAGGGTTAGAAACAAAAGTATTAGGTCAGCAAGCATATTATTTTGATTCAATAGATTCTACACAAAGTCAAGCTATGAAAATGGTAAATGAATCAAAAAAAGAAGGAACCATAATCATTGCAGAAAAACAAACAGGTGGAAGAGGAAGATCAGGAAGACAATGGATATCACCAAAAGGAGGTATTTGGTTTTCAATAATTTTGCATCCAAAATTTGATATCTCAAACACAACCCTATTTCCTATTGCCTCATCATTAGCATTGTCAATTGCAATTCAAAAAACTTGTAAAATTTCAACAGAACTCAAATGGCCAAACGATCTAACAATTAAAGGAAAAAAACTTGCAGGGATGTTAATTGATGCATCATTTGAATCAAATAAAATAGAAAATTTAGTCTTAGGAGTTGGAATAAATTTTAACGTTAATGTAAAAGAGATTGAAAAAGTGTTAAAAAAAACACCCAACTTCTATGGTGTATCAAGTCTAAATGATCAAAAAAATAAAACTAGTCAGATAGAATTAATTCAATCATTTCTATTAGAATTAGAAAAAGTGTATGAAGAATTAAACAATAATCAAATCAAAAAAATAATTACAGAATGGACAAAAAGATCATCAACAATTGGAAAAAAAGTAGAAATGAACACACTTAATGGAAAAATAAGTGGAAAAGCAATCAAAATAGATGAAGACGGGGGATTAATAATTAAAGATAAAGATAAAACAAATAAAGTTTTTGCAGGAGATATAGTTCATTTATAAAAATAAATTATTTTTTAGATTTTGGTTTAGATTTTGGTTTAGATTTTGGTTTAGATTTTGGTTTAGATTTTGGTTTAGATTCAATTAAAGAGGATTGTTCATGTAAAATTTCTTTTAATT
>Ga0233434_1004204_pt1 | contig 11184 bp, 10 predicted proteins | sample SI_122_August201_4_FD_182738 | JGI IMG/M metagenome (GOLD analysis project Ga0233434, IMG submission 182738) | Seawater microbial communities from Saanich Inlet, British Columbia, Canada - SI_122_August2016_120_MG | ecosystem: Environmental > Aquatic > Marine > Inlet | place: Canada: British... | reverse complement strand
TGCTATAATTAATGTATCTTTTTTTTTGTTTCGAATTTTAATGATGTTATTAAGTGTTTGTTCACGAGTATCCAACTCTTTAACAATTGTGTAATCTTTCACAAAAGACTTATTAATATCAGTTGATTTCAACGTCTCAAGAGTTCTTTCAAGATACTCATCGGGCAAGGTCTTAATAAAAAATAGTTCTATATTTGGATGCATACGTACTTAATCCAATATGTGCGGATATTCGACTTTACCAAGCAAATATTGAGCAACATAATATTTTTCAAAATCAATTTTATTTTCTTTAGACTCTTTGAGCATTCTTGATGGGGGATCCATGCCTATATCTAGTACCACATAAGAATCATCATTCAAAATAATATCAAATTTTATCAACCAATCTTGCATTTTTTGTTGACTTATAAAATCCCTTAATGTGTCGACAACACCTAAAGAAATAATTTCTTTATGATGTATATTTGTTTTACTTCCAGTTAGAAAGTCAAACACATTGAAACGATCACTATATACATTTATTCGTAAAGATACGCCCTGAAATTCTTCTTGTAACACATAAAACTCTCTTAAATATCTATCCCTTCCCCAGAAAAAACCCTCCCATGGCACTTTCAATGAGTTAAATCGATATACATAATGCGGGTTTTTGCTAAAGTCTGATTTGAGATAAAAGAATTCAGATTTTGATAATTTTAAGCATTTTTTCAATTCATCAATATCCTTTACATTCCACGTTTTTGGGATAGGGACGCCATTTTTTGAAAACCAATCATAATATTTAGTTTTATCTAAGCAAAGATCAATAGATTCCTCAGATGGGAATGAAATTTTAAAATTAGATGCAAAATGGGCTGCACCTTTTTGAGCAAATTGAGCTGCTGCAGTAAACACCATATCATCTTTGGTAAACTTTTCTCTTACCCCAACTTCAATAAGACCTGCAAGATCATCATAACCGACACTATGAAATTTATCACAAAGATGCCTTCCCGGTGCATTTTGATTTAGATCCACCCCCACTATTTTCCAATTTTGCTTATCTATAGATTCTAAATATGGAATCTGATCATAATTACACCCTAAAAAAAGTAATTTTCTTCTCATGCTTTGCCCTCTGTAATTTTTTTATCTAGTAATTGATAAGAATCAGCTGAAAAAACTGAATAACCTCGATTTGTCAACAAACCGTCTCCTTCGTTGTAATAAATTGCCGTAGGTTTAATATTGAAATTATTTGGACACTTAGTCTTGCCGAGTGCCATTTCAACTGCTAACTCTAAAAAATCAAAGGGAAATGCACTAGGGTAGACCTCTTCTATTAAAAGATCCCCTCCTAAATCCAAATGAACCTCCATTAGTTTTAGAACGTTACTAGAGTTTGCACGAAAAGAAACCATGAATGGCGAACGTTCAATTTTAAAATTAGAGATAATTTCTGTCGAGATTTTGTGCGCCTGCAATATCCAGTCATTCTCATCTTTAGAGTGAGTTTTAAAGCCTCTACCAACTATAGCTCCATCTTCTTGCTCCTTATTTATTTCGTCTAGTAAGCAAATTGAACATAGCTTACCCTTTGCAACAAAACTTACAAGAGACATATCTTGTCCTTCAAGAAACTCTTCTACAATGATTTTTCCATTAATTGTATTTTCTATTGCATAGTCAATTGATTCCTGCAATTCTTCTTTGGATCGAGCAACACTAATTCCACTTTTCCCAATTAAACTTAACGCCGGCTTAACCACAATTGGAAACTTATTACTAAAAACTGTCTCACGCTCATCTACACTATATGTTTTATATACAGGAGATGGAATGCCATACTTTAAGCAAGATTCGCGCAATCTATCCTTATTTACTAAATTTTGAGCAGATTCTATAGGAACTCCCGGAATATTGAAGTATTCACAGATTTTAGCAGCGGTAATTACCGGCGGGCCTGAACTTCTATTTAAAACACCTATCCATCTATACTCATCATTTAATAACTCTAATTCTTTGATAATAGCATCAGCATCGTATGTACTTTGGAAAATTTTAATGTCTGCATATTTAAAACCGGGAGAAGCTTGATCTCTATCAATTGCAACAACTATATATCCAAGAGATTTAGCTTTGGAAATTATCTGCTCTTGCGATTTACCTGCAGCTAAACATATTACAGCGTCTTTCATTCCTTTGTCAGTCTATGAAGACCTGTATGAGCCACTGGAGATGAAATAATTTCATCATTTGGTAGCTTTGATAAAAGCAAGAAAACATCTTCTACTGCATTTTTATATTTATTTAATTCAGCATCGCCGTGTGCTAAAGATGGCTTGAATTGCCTAAATCCTAAAAAACCACGCTGAAGCATTTCAATAGAAAATCGTGTATTGAGCTCCATTGATTTATCACTTTTAAATCCAAAAGCAGACAATGTTGGCAAGCCGGTAACATCTACTTGTAAGCTAGCTTTTAACGCAGCATCTCGCCATATTTGTTGGGTTTTATTTCCAATAGAAATAATGTGTTTATCTGTTTGAGTTTCTTGGTATTTTTTTAGTGTTGCCAATGCTGCAGTTGGACCTATTCGCTCAGTCCAGTTAGTGCTAGAAACAAAGGTTGATTGAGCTGCTTGCATCACTTCCTCTGTACCAAGTATTGCCGCCATTGCATATCCATTAGCCATAGATTTAGCAAAAACAGCTATATCTGGATAAATACCATATCGACGATGAACCCCCCCTGCACACATCCTATATGCGCTCGTAATTTCATCATATATTAACACTGCTCCAATTTCAGACGAAATTTCACGTAGAGTTTGTAAATACTCACCAGGTGCATCTTCTCCACGTGCGGGTTCAATTATGATTGCTGCAATTTCTGACTCTTTGCCACGAATGGTTTCCCTTAAAGAGTCTATATCATTAAAATGAAATGGAATTGCTGTGCCTGCCAACCCGCGTGGTACACCGCTAGGTTCAAGACCTGGCATTAATTGCCCGTCTAGTCCTGATTCGTCAGCAAGATTAGCTGCTAAATACCAATCTGTCCAGCCATGATAGCCGCTAAATAACACAGTATCTCGTTTAGTTTTGGCTCTTGCAATACGTACTGCAATAGAAAGTGCTTCACCGCCACCACGAGCATAACGAACCATATCAAACCATGGGTGTAATTCCATAAGAGCTTCAGCCAACTCCACTTCTTCGGGGCAATTTAGTGAGCTATTTACACCTTTGTGTATTGACTCAACCACTGCAGCATCGACATCTTCATCTGCATATCCCAAGATGCAAGCGCCAACTGCCATAATTGACATGTCAATAAATTCACGCCCATCTAAATCCCAAACTCGACAACCCTTTGCTTTTGAATAATATGCGGGCCATACTTCTGGTGCGAACATTTCAGGTCGCTTGGATAGCAATTGAGTTCCTCCCGGAATTAATGCCTTGGCTCTTTTATATAACTCTGGTCCTTTACTATTTTTAAGTGTATTAATATCGATCATTTTATTACCTTATCTTCTTGTAGTGATTTTAAATATCCTTCATTGCGTACAATTTTTGAGTTAATTACTGACAACTCCGGGTTATTTTGAATAAATTGTAAAATCTCATGTGTTAAAAATGGTGTATCTGGTCGGTATAATTCATCAAAAATTTTACTTAGCAGTTTATAATCATTCGGCTCATCAAGAGTCCATCGATGCTGAGCCAAGCCCTGAAATAACTCTAATGCACCATTTTTAAATAAATTCGGATTATTTTCAATATATGGTCCAACATGCTCTCTCTCTGATTGTAATTTAGCCTCTTTCCAAGCCTTCTCTATTGCAGAAAATGAAAATACAGTACAATCCAAACCATCCGGAAATTCGCCACCAAGTCCATAACAATCATACTCTCCAGATAAATATCCAGTAATTACTGCATCTACAACTACCGGATCAATTACTGGACAGTCACCAGTAATTCGCACAATTGGATCTGCATGATGAATTTTAGCAGTCTGGTAATAACGATCTAATACATCTTCAAGACTTCCGCGATAACAATCAATATTATTATATTCGCAATAATCAGCCACTAGATCATCACTAACTTCATTTGTGGTAGCTACTACTATTTTGTCAATCATTTTGCAATAAGACAGGCGCTCAACGATATGTGCTAATACCGGTTTATTTGCTAACGGCATCAGCACCTTTCCCGGTAAACGAGATGAGCTCATACGTGCTTGAATAATAGCAACTACTTTCACAATGAACTCCACTCAGAGGGATTAAGTAGCCTTGTATCTGTAATATGAAAACTTTCTGGAAACTGGCTAATGTTGTTAGCCACAGCAATTATATCTTTAAACTGATTTAAACTATCTACACCAACAACAACTCTTGAAATTCTATCGTCAGATAAAGCAAAAGATACAGCTGCCTGAACTGGTGTACTATTATTTTCTCTAAGCCAATTTTCCCAGTCACTCCATAGAGTAAGCCATTTGTTAAATTTTTCTGGCCTACTGTCCTTGTTCATTAGTAACAGCCCCTGTAAAAAAATAGAACGAATATGTATTTCCACATTTGCTTCACTCATGCGTTGCAACCAACCACTTGTCTCCAAACGTCGATCAAGAATATTATATGGAGCCTGCACTAAGTCAGGTTGAAACGAATCCCATAATTTGTCTAATTCATCTGGAGTGTAAATAGAAAAGCCGATCTTTTTAACTAATCCATCACTTTTAAGCTGGAGTAATATACTCCACAAATCCTTTTTATCTGAATCAAGTAGCTGATTAGGCCTGTGCAGAAGAAGTCCTGATAAAGTTTTAACTCCAAGAGTGTTTAATGACTCTTTTACATGTCTTTCAACCCATATTCTTAAATTTCCATAATCATCTGGAATTTCAGGCAGCTTCGTGATTACCTGATAGCCATCTACTCCAATTTCACCCAGGCACTGCTCACTTGATCCATACGCAATGGCTGTGTCTATTGTATCAACCCCATAACTCATGGCATGCGCTAGAATGCCTTTCGCCCCTAATTTATCAACTTGCCCATTAGTATTTGCAATACCGTAATTTATTCCAAATTGAACTGTCCCTAATGCAATCTTCACAACTGTAATGCTTTACGTAGTGAAGAAATAATAACATCTTGCTGCTGATCTGTCATAGTTGGGTACAAAGGTAAACTTATAGCATCTTTGTAGTATTGCTCCGCCTGCTCAAGATCGGTAAAATTAACGCCTGTTTGTTGATAATATGGCTGCGTATGTACAGGTATATAATGTAAATTAACACCTATACCGCTCTTTCTTAAATAGTCAAATACTTGCTTATGTTTGTGTTTATTTTTTAGGCGAATAATATACAAGTGAAAAGCGGAGTATCCGTCATTATGTTGGTATGGAGTGACTAGTGGAATGCCTTTAAGAAGTTCATTGTATCTAGTGGCAAACTCATGTCGACGAGAAACATTATTATTTATTTTTTTAAATTGGCTAACCCCTAATGCTGCCTGCATATCAGTCATACGGTAGTTGTATCCCAATTCTATTTGTTGATAGTACCAATCACCATCTGCTTGTTTTGTCATCTGACTAGGGTCGCGCGTTATTCCATGACTTCGTAATAAAGACATATGTTCTGCAAGCTTATTATTATTGGTTAACGCCATACCGCCCTCACCAGTTGTAATAATTTTGACAGGATGGAAACTAAATACTGTAATATCACTGTACTTACAATTGCCAATTGGCTCATTTAAATACTTACCTCCAATTGCATGAGAAGCGTCTTCAATAATTTTAAAACCATACTCTTTCGAAAGTGCGTGAATAGCTTTCATATCGCAAGACTGCCCACCAAGATGTACCGCTACAACGACTTTTGGCAATCTTCCTAATTCTTTAGCCTTAATAAGTTTCTTTTTTAATGCTTTTGTGCAAAGGTTATATGTAACTGGATCAATGTCAACAAAATCAACTTTTGCTCCACAATAAAGGCCGCAATTCGCTGAAGCCACAAATGTGATCGGACTAGTCCACAACCAATTACCAGTGCCAAGACCTAGAGACAGGCAAGCAAGATGTAGTGCAGAAGTGGCTGAATTAACTGCAACTGCATATTTAGCGCCACAGTATCTAGACACCTCTTTTTCAAACTTTGGAACTTGCGGACCTTGAGTTAAAAAATCAGATTTAAGCACCTCAATAACTGCATCAATATCACCTTGAGTGATATCTTGCCTGCCGTAGGGGATATAAGACTCTAATGCCATAATTTCAAATTCGTGCCTCTAAAATATGAGTCAAATATCAATTTGGCTTCGCTTTCTTTATACTCTCCAGAACTCACGCCTGGCCAATTAGAGATATCACTCTCAAAGATGCATCTTGGGAAGCTCAACTCACAACAAACTGGAATGTTTTTCCAGCCTAAATGCGCCAAAGCTGCTACCCTATGTTTTGCTCCAACCACTCTAAAAATCCACTCTCCAGTATTCGAAACCAAAAAATACCCTCTTGGAAATCCATTATATTCTCTTGTAAATCTATTTTTAATCAAATAACCATTATGCTTAATAGAATTTAAGCAAGTATCCAACCTATTGGCTTCTAATTTTAACTTACTATTACTGACTGGTCCAAATGCTGAATGACCATGCCCCTCACCCATACCATGCTCTACAGCAATATTTTTTTTATAATCGCCCGACCAAGGAAGGTCTGTCTGTTTACTGTTTGTATCAAAAATAAAATGTTTTTCATAAATCGTATTAGGAGTGTGGTTGCTATAATAATTGCTCAATGCAGTAATTCCGTCTTTGTAGTATTGCATAAAATGATGTTGGGAATAACTGTATGCTTGTCCTCCATGGTGTCTAATTTTGTCTAGTGGTATATTAAACACGGGAGTGCTAGTCGAATAAAAAATCTGCTTAAAATCTATGTTATCTGCTTTATTAACTTCTACATATCTTGCATTATTTTCATCTTTTTTATAAACCTTATAAATATAAATAATAAAATCCATCAGCAAGGGCGGGGCCACCCTAAAAATAATTTTCTTTATTGTATAAAGACGCATCTTACTTACACTGGTTTGAAATTCGGATCAACATTTTCTTTAATTAGCGTACCAAGCTGTTCAACTGATAAAAATTCTGTATTAGTACCAGAATTATATGAAAACCCCTCCCCCACAGGCTCTCCATTAACCATTTGGCAATATTTCTTAACCGAATATTTACCTGCACTTGGTAAGATTGCATAATAAACTCCCAAATCAACCGTATTTAGGCTATCACTTTCTGTGATCATTTCTTCATGTATTTTTTCTCCGGGCCTTATGCCAACATTGACAAGCTTACTACTTGGAGAAATCGCTTTTGCTAAATCGGTAATTAAATAAGATGGGATCTTTGGTACGAAAATCTCACTACCCTTTGAATTCTGCAAAGCCCATAACACCATCTCAACACCATCTTCGAGTGATATATTAAAGCGCGTCATTCTGGGGTCTGTAATAGGAAGTGAACCCTCTATTCTTTTATCAATAAAAAATGGGATTACTGATCCACGCGAACCCATAACGTTGCCATAACGAACCACAGAAAAAAATAAATCTCTATTACCTTTATATCTATTAGCCGCAACGAAAAGCTTATCACTACACAGTTTTGTTGAACCATATAAATTAATTGGTGCTGCTGCTTTGTCCGTTGAGAGTGCAATAACTCCCTTTACACCAGTATCCAAACACGCCTCAATCAAGTTTTCTGAACCAAGAATATTAGTTTTTATGAATTCAGTTGGATTATATTCAGCTGCAGGAACTTGTTTTAACGCAGCTGCATGTATAACATAATCGATACCTTCCAAGGCTCTCTTTAAACGATTAGCATCTCTAATGTCACCTAAAAAATATCTAATACACGGGTATTTATCTTCTGAAAATTTTTGAGCCATATCAAACTGCTTAAGCTCATCGCGACTAAATATAACCAGCCTCTCAATATCTGGATATCGATGAAGTATCTCTTCAACCAAAGCCTTGCCTAAACTTCCAGTACCGCCTGTAATTAATAATGATTTTTTATTCAACATATTTTTCCTTTTTAAATTTATTTATTTACCTTCCGACATATTCCTGAAGCGAGCATTCCTTTCAATTAATTCATCGAAAGTACCCTGATCCTCTATTTTTCCACCTTCTAGAATATAAATACAATCACATGTCCGTACTGTAGAAAGTCTGTGTGCAATCATAATAATAGTTTTTTTCTGTCCAAGTCTATGCACCGCTTCCATTACTGATCGCTCAGTCACACTATCTAATGCACTCGTGGCCTCATCAAAAATGAGAACCTCTGGGTTGTAATACAATGCCCTGGCAATGCCGATACGTTGACGTTGCCCACCCGATAATCTCACACCTTGTTCACCAACCTTTGTGTGATATCCATTTGGTAGTTTTTCAACAATAAACTCATGTATATTTGCAATTCTAGCAGCACTCTCCACGGCTTCATAATCAATACTATTCGGATCATTTCCAAATGCAATATTAGCTGCAATAGTGTCATCTGAGAGGTAGATTTGTTGCGGCACGTAACCAATAGTTTTTTGCCAAGCGCGAATATTCTCAGAATTAATTAAAATGTTATCAACTATTACACACCCACTATTTGGTTGCAACAATCCTAAAATTATATCTACTATCGTAGTCTTTCCAGATCCGGTACTGCCAACAAATCCAACTGTAGTCTTTACCGGTATATTTAAATTAACGCCATTAATTGCTGACGCTTCTTGGCCTGGGTATTGGAAATTAATATCACTTAATGAGATGTGTTGATTTATACCTAGTGGCTTTGCTTCTTTCAATGGCAGTTCTTCAATGTCGGGCTGATTTAACAGCTCCAAATCATCATGCAAAATATTTAAGACTGAAGTGGAAAAGCGCAATGTAGTGACTTGACTATAAACTTGCTGCAATGCTGGCATTAACCGATAAGCTGCAAGAGTATATAGAGCTAATATCGGTATTATCTCTGAAAAACCATCATAATTTTTCATCAGATACAGAATCACTAACAACATTCCTCCAAAGGCTAAAATTTCCATTAAAAACCTAGGCATTTTCCCAATAATATGTTGTGTAGCAGTATGTTTAGCATAACGCAATGAAGGGCCATCAAAACGATTCAGTAAAGTATTTTCAAGTCCATAAATTTTAATATCTTTAATACCAGTAAATCCCTCTTGAATTATTTTAAAGCGCTCTTTATTAGCCAAAACACGATCTTCTCCAAGATTGCTCAAATGTTTACGTAGAAAAAAATATGTTGCTACATAGATCCCTCCAAGTCCACTACCAATAAATATTGCCAGCCATGGATCGACAATAACAAGTAGAATCATGATAAATAACGTAACTGCACTATATGCAATTATCATTATCAACGGAAATAATGCTCCACTAATTACAGCATTAGCCTCAGATAGAATCGCTTTACCAATATCAGAACTATGTCTATTTAAAAACCAACTATATGATTGCCTAAGATATCCAGACACCAATTGGCGACCAAGTGAAAAGTTACACTGTTGTGCGTATCGCTCAAGAGTATATATAGTCCATGCTTTGAAAAGAGTAGAGAGTAACATAGTAAAAAATACCATTACCCCTAATAAGAACATAAAGTTTTCTATGTCTATAGGTTTATTATCAACTCTAGAGAATCCAGAAAAATCATAGAATTCTGATAGATATGCATTGCTAGATATGACGTCTGGGTTCGCAATAACCGCCATAAATGGTGCTATTGAAGCCACGCCAGCAGTATCTAATATTGCCATAATGAGAACCATTAATAATAACAAATTCCCCCTTCTCTGCTCAGCCGGTAAAAGTAATTTATAAATTTTTTTTATCACACTAATCATTTTTTATTAATCTATATAAGCACACCCTAAGAGAATTATGCCAAGAAAAAATAGACACATTTAAATTACTTATTATTTTATCCATATTCATTACTGTGTTCTTTGGTCTATTAGCAAGTGCTAGATATTGTTCTGTTGACATTGGCTTAACCTTGCACTCTATTTCTGCTACCTTAAAGACTTCTCTAGCAAATTCATACCAACTTATTTCCCCTTTATTTGAATAGTGATAGATCTGTGTTGCTTGGTCCACTTCTTTAAAATCTGTATTTTGTATAATCTCTAATATTACATCTGCCAAATTAGTTGCATACGTAGGGGACCCAATTTGATCATTCACCACATTCAACTCATCTCGCTCTTTACCTAGTCTTAGCATTGTATCGACAAAGTTGTTGCCATACTCTGAATACAGCCAGCTGGTTCTAATAATAATTGCATTGATTGGCATTATCTCCTGGACAACTTGTTCACCTTTTAACTTAGTTTCCCCATAAATATTAATCGGATTAGTCGCATCAGTTTCCTTATACGGCTTATCGCTTTCTCCATCAAAGACATAATCAGTAGAAATGTGTATTAACTTTGCTTGTTGTTCTTTAGCCACTCCTACTAGTTTTTTAACTGCCAAATGATTAACTTGGTCGGCCAGATTCATTTCTTCTTCTGCCTTATCTACTTGAGTATAAGCTGCACAGTTAACAATAACATCGAAGTTATTGTTATCGAAATAGCTAGCAATACTCTCTTCTTTGCTTAAGTCTAGCTCACCTCTACCAACAAAGACAAACTCATCATCGTATTTATTTTCACTAATTAGCTTATTTATAGACTGTCCTAATTGACCATTCTTGCCTGTAACTAATACTCTCATCATTGATATTGATTACCCAAATAGATCAAGTATGTCAGATAAAACAGTGTGTGCCTTATCTTTATCTGAGAGTTGCAATTCTTCTATTGGCAATTGCCAATCAATACCGAGTTGGCCATCATCAAAAGCAATACCTCGATCATATTCTGGCGCATAGTAATTATCTACTTTATAGGCAAAGGTTGCACTGTCACTTAAAACTACAAATCCATGAGCAAAGCCATGGGGGACAAATAACTGATGTTTGTTCTCTGCTGTAAGCTCTACAGCTACATGTTGGCCAAAGGTTGGGCTGGATTTGCGTATATCAACAGCCACATCCAATACACTACCCTCTATTACTCTAACTAGCTTAGCTTG
>Ga0233434_1004198_pt1 | contig 11192 bp, 9 predicted proteins | sample SI_122_August201_4_FD_182738 | JGI IMG/M metagenome (GOLD analysis project Ga0233434, IMG submission 182738) | Seawater microbial communities from Saanich Inlet, British Columbia, Canada - SI_122_August2016_120_MG | ecosystem: Environmental > Aquatic > Marine > Inlet | place: Canada: British... | reverse complement strand
GTTATGAAATGAGCGACTTTGTGGATCAGGTCATCGATGTGATGGATGGCTACGGCTTCGGCCATTGTGCGTTGGTCGGTTTCTCGCTGGGCGGTATGATTGCCCGCGCGGTGGCGCTCAAATGCCCTGAACGGATAACGGCACTGGGCATTCTACATTCCGCCCATGACCGCACACAGGAAGAGCGCGACGCCATTATGATCCGCGTCAATCAGGCCCGCAAAGACGGCCCCGCTGCCACCATCGAAGCGGCGCTGGAACGCTGGTTCACACCGGGGTTTTTGGCCAACAACCCTGAAATGATGGACCTGATCCGCAGGTGGGTTCGGTCCAACAGCAAGGCTGTTTATCCGGAATCCTACCGGGTCCTGGCCGAAGGTGACGCCGAGATCGCCAAGGGACTTGAGACCATTACCTGCCCCGCACTGGTCCTGACGGCTGAAGAAGATTACGGCAATTCGCCCGATATGAGCCGTCGCATCGCCGGTGCCATGCCCAATGCGCATGCAGAAATCCTGCCCGGTCTCAGGCACATGGCGTTGGCCGAAGACCCGGACGCCATCATCAAATGGCTGCTACCCTTTCTAAAACATGTTTTGATCGAGTTGGCCGATGACTGACAACGCCCCCATCACCATGGACCAACTACTGGCATTGCTGGACGCATTCAATAACCATGACCTAGACACCATCGTCGATGGCTTCACCGATGATGGACTATTCATACTGGCATCAGGCGCAGATGGTGAGGGTACCCGCTTTCAGGGCAAGGAAGACATCCGAGAGGCCCTCGAAGGACGCTTTGCAGCGGTGCCCGATATTTGCTGGTCCGAAGGCAAACACTGGATCATGGACAACAAGGCCCTGTCAGAATGGCGGGTGACCGGCACACTACCCAACGGCGATGCGCTGGATTGTCTTGGCTGTGACTTATGGGAATTCGAAGGCGGCAAGGTGAGCAAGAAAGACACCTACTACAAACAGGTTATTTCGTAAACCAGTAGGCGACCCCATAAGTTGTTAGTAAATGTACGCGACAAAGTCCGAAACCGAAAATTGAATCAGAGCAGCTTTTGAAACACCAGCAGAGAGATTTGATGCTTGTGTTGCGTTGACCGGGCGAGGCCACAACCCATAGCGAAAATTCATACCGTCAAATGCTAGATGACTGCTATCGGCCAGAGGTGAACATTCGCCGCCGTTATAAACCGCGCCTAAGCTTGTACATTCTCGACTCTATTCGGTCCTAATATGGACATTAATTAAAGCTCTATCGCCAACGAAATCAATTATCGTGTGTATGATGCTCGAGGATTGTGTTGCTAACATACCTGCCGCCTGTTAGTTCTACAGAGTTCAAGATGAGTTCAAAAAACGAATAAAAGTCAACGGGCTCAAAAGTTCATAAAAATTTGATTAGCGTATCGGGTGTCTGACGCCTTGGTGCCGTTGGTCGTGCAGGATTAAGTCTCCTGACACTTGGTTTTTGCGTGGGGTTTATTCCTACCGTTTGACACGCGACCAATGTCGGTAATCGGTATCGCAATACTGTTGTGGTTGCTGATTGCAGCATCAAATAATGAACTTGCTAAAACGCGATAGTAGAAAACTGAGTATGGATTGGCACGCCTGAAATTTGGCGACTCACCAATGCCCTACGGCTCTACTTTATACGTTCCATAATACGTACCGATTGCGACACAGCTGATGTGCTGTCCCCTTTGGGCAGCGTGTGGTCTCAAAGTTGCCTGAGACCACCGTGCCCGTGCGTATCCTCGTCACTATCCAACACCTTTGTTGGCTTGGTGACTAACTACACGAATGCAAGGATTCATCCATGGACAAGTATTTACTTTTCACCCCGGGCCCCGTGAACGTTGCCGAAAATGTGCGGTCCGCAATCGGCAAAGAAGATATCTGTCATCGGGAAATTGATTTTGAAAAACTGCTGTTGAGCATTGAGGCCAAGTTGCTGAGCTTGTTTGAAATTCGGCATAAATCCCAGTACCGAGCCGTTGTTATATCGGGTTCCGGTACGGCAGCCAATGAGGCCATGCTCTCCTCGGTTGTCGGTGACAAGAATATTCTTGTTCTGTCCAATGGTGAATTTGGCGAACGCTTGCACGCCATATCAACAATGCACAATTCCAATACATTCTTGCTCGAGTTCCCCTGGGGGGAAAGCATGGATATGGATGTCATTGATACATTCCTTCAACAACAGTCCATTGACGTCATCGCCATGGTGCATCACGAAACCAGTTCGGGCATGTTGAATTCGTTGGCTGATGTTGGCGCTTTGTCCAAGGTAAACGATGCTGTTCTTGTGGTTGATGGTGTTAGCAGTGTCGGTGCAGAAACCATCGACATGGAAAAAAACAACGTCGCCTTTTGCTCCAGTTCAAGCTCAAAGGCGATCGGTTCGTATGCGGGTCTATCCTTTGTCGTTGGTAAGAGAATGGAGTTCGAAGAATTAAAGAGCAAGCCTGCCAAATCTACCTATCTGAACCTTCACAAATTTTACGATTCCATACACAAGCACTCACAGACACCAAACACACCAGCCGTACCCTTGTTCTATGCGCTTGAGCAGGCGCTTGAGAATATTCTGGATGAAGGTGTCGCTTATCGTCATGCAAAAATTCGCCGCAAGGCCGAAGTACTTCGACAAGGCATGTCGAAATTAGGTCTGAGGTTCTTACTGGAATCACAGGATATGTGCTCAATGCTGACAGCCGTTTTTGTTCCGTCTCACATCACCGTGGCGAGCTTGCGTCAGCAATTACGGGAACACGGTATCATCATTTATGAGGGCAAAGGGTGTTTCAGCGGCAAAGCTTTTCAGGTCGGCAACATCGGTGAATTATCCGATATCGACATCCAGTTTTTCTTGACCATTCTGCAGGGCATCCTGTCACAAAAAACGAGCAGTGTGCCATCAAATGTAACGCCGATTTTCGGGCATACCCAGTTTCCGATCATACATAATGACAATGAGGTTCTGGTGACGGAGGACGGTCGATGAACGAAAAACTCCTTCGCCTGTGGGACACGAAAACCAAAGATGATGAGTGGTGGTCGTCGTTCGTCACCGCCCCTCTCGCTATCGCAACCAACTATGTCGTCATCGATATCAAGTGGTTTACGCCCAACCGGGTCACATTAATTTCCTTTGTAACAGCCATTATCTCAACACTGTTTATCATCGCCGGGGGGACGGTGAACTTTGTCATTGCAGCGATCTTGATTCATGCGAGTCACGTGTTTGACTGCATGGATGGGCAGATGGCCCGTTACCGTCAAACCACGTCGTCGTCAGGTAGCTACTATGATCGGGTAACGGATCAGATTCAGGTTACCATCTGGTTCGGTGCTGTTGCTTATGCGGCTTTTATTCAATCTCACGACCCAATGCCCATTTTCCTCGCCTTTATCGGCGTTAGCTTTTATTCGCTACGTGGGTACGCAAAGTACGTCGCCATTCATGTTGAGGTTTCGCGGGACCGCGACTACCTGGAGAAGAAGGCGCAACAAGATCTCAGAGATAAAAAGACGGACAGTGCAGGTCCGCAATTTGGGCTCAAGTCCAACCTCCGGTGGTTTCTGGGCGAGCAGAAAAAGATATTCCAGTTTGACGAGGGAGTGTTCGTTTTCATGCTGTCTCTCGCCCTGCTGCTTAATCAACTAACGCCCATGCTTTGGATCTTTGCAGCGAGCCAGTTGTTCTACGGCCTGTATCGAAGTTGGCAGAACGGCCATCAGATTAATCTGAATCAGCAACCCGTCATTGACAAATAAACCCGTCATCAACGACATAGAAGGAGCAGAGATTTAAAATGAAGGCAATCATTCTCGCAGCCGGTATGGGATCACGAATCAAGCCCCTGACCGATAACTGTCCCAAGACCCTGTTGGAAATTGGCGGCATATCAATCCTTGAGCGGATGCTGTCAAACATTCAGGTATGTGGTATCAGCGAGGTCATCATCGTGCTTGGGTACTTGCAAGAACAGATCGAAGATTTTGTAGGAAACACGTTTCCCGATCTCGATGTTCACTTCATCATCAATACCCGGTACACAGAAACAAACACCGGATATTCACTGATGTTGACCGAAGATTTAGTTAAGGGGGCACCGTTCGTTAAGTTTGATGCCGATGTTGTTTTTGACAGGGAAATTCTGGAAAAGCTGCTGGCCTCAAATGATAAAAATTGTTTGTGCATCGATAAAAATATCCAGCTCGACGCAGAAGAAATCAAGGTTGTGGTGAGAGACGGCAACCGGATCGTCAGTGCTAGCAAAACGGTATTGCCCTGCAACGCGATCGGTGAATCAATTGGTATCGAAAAGATATGTGTTGAAACAGCTGACATGTTATTTGCGGAGCTCAAAGCCATGATGGTGCACGAGCACAATCTCCAAGAATACTACGAAGGGGCTTATGAGCGGCTCATCGGTAAGGATGTTGCTTTCCATGCCTTGGATATCACAGATCTTAAGTGGACAGAAGTCGATACCCGGCAAGATTTCGACACCGCAGAAAGAATATTTTCAGTGATAGAGCCTGAGCATCCTCCCGTTGAATCACTATTGTTCACCAATCGAGAAAACGTTGGATTGTAGCAAAAACGTGGACGCGCCTTTGTTTGAAATCATGTCTCAGAATCTCAATGCTCAGGGGTACAGTATTCTTAAAAATGCTTTGCCTATAGCATTGGGTTTCAGTCTCTGGAAGGAATTTCATAATAATCCATCGCCCAAATTCCAGAGAGCCGGAGTTAGCAGAGACAACGAGTTCAATCTGAATTCGAGTGTTCGGACTGACGAAACGGTATGGATCGAAAGTAACACCACAGCGGGGCATGTATGGAATGCGTGGATGGCATTACTGCAGGCGTTTCTTAACGCGCAATTGTTTCTTGGTTATTTTCATTTGAAAGCCATTTTGCGCGCTACCTGCCCGGAGGGTTTTATAGGCGACACCACAAGTTGTTAGTAAATGTACGCGACAAAATCCGAAACCGAAAATTGAAACGTGCCAGCTTTTGGGGTTCATGCGGACATTTAAGGCAGGTGATATATTCGTTTAGACTTATGAAGATGACGAAAACGTGATGTAAAAAGTATATTCATCAATTATAGGATTGATGATAATATTTCTCAGCTCAGGGGTGGAATTGATCTCGTTATTAATGAGGTTTCGTGTTGTGACCTAGCCCAACTGGTGAAAATTTTATAAATGGAGAACAGTAATGACCAACAATGCTACAGAGCCACGCACTATAATTTCGGCCTTGGATCCGGTCTATGAAGCGTTGGCACCTGTTTCCATACCGATGATCAGGTTTTTCACGGGGCTGTTTCTCATGCCCCACGGTGCGCAGAAGTTATTCGGTTGGTTCGGCGGATATGGACTAGAAGGTACTGCGGGTTTCTTTGCTGGCAACCTGGGTCTCGAGCCGGGAATGTTCTTTGCCATATTGGTCGGGGGCACGGAGTTTTTTGGGGGCCTTTTTCTTGCCATCGGTTTTCTAACTAGGCCGACTGCAGCAGGCATCGTCATTCTCATGACTGTTGCCGTTTTTGCCGTACACATGCCCAACGGGTTTTTCATGACTAATGGCGGTTATGAGTATGCAATGCTGTGGGGCATCATTGCCTTGGCTTTCGTATTCCGAGGTGGCGGAGAAATGTCTGTTGACAGGAAGCTCGGGCGAGAGTTCTAGGTGAGCGGCCGGGGTAATTAGATAAACCTTGCGAATTTGGTGGCGTGGAAGGCTTGCACCCGAAAACAGGGTAGTGCCCGCCTCTGGCGAGCAGCGCCGTATTCCATCGCGCAACCTGTCTTCCGTTTAACGATTAACGTCACATATGTGGCGTTTCCGGGCTCACGTATCAAGCGACATAACCCGCAGCAGAACATCGGCCACGGCCACACCATCTTCTTTATTTATTGTTGCAGTGATATCCAGCATCTAATCTTCCTCAGTTGACGTTCCCCGGTTGTTTCAACTAAAGCCATAAGAGTGTTATAGTCACCTAAACACAGTGACGGGAGTTTCCAGCCAATGAGATTCATACATTTTGAAGAGAGCGAGTACGCGGAACGGCGCCAGCGGGCTGTTGCTGCGGCACAGGAAAATGCTCTGGATGCCCTTTTGATTTTTACCCAGGAGAGCATGTATTACCTTACCGGGTACGATACCACCGGATACGTGAAATTTCAGGGTATGGTGCTCACGTCAGATGGCGCCCCCCATCTGTTGACCCGGTCGGCTGATCTTCGACAAGCAGCATTGACCTCAATTATCGACGACGTGCGCATCTGGATTGACCGGGAGGGTGCTGATCCGGGTAAGGACCTCCAGGAGATGTTGGCTGATCTGGGGCTCGCCAACAAACGTGTTGGCGTAGAAACAGACGCATACGGGTTGACCGGCAAGCGCTGGGACATGGTTCGGCGGCATCTTGACGGCTTTTGCAGCTACGAAGACTGTTCCACCATGTTAAGTAACCTCCGGCTGGTGAAAAGCCCCACAGAAATGACCTGTGTTAAACGCGCAGCAGAACTTGCCGACATCGGTCTGGCGGCGGCGGAAGCCGCGATTGCGCCGGGCGTTCCAGAGAACGAAGTCCTTGCCGCCATGCATGAGGCTCAGTTTCGGGCTGGTGGTGACTATACAGCCAGCCGCTTCATCATTGGTTCCGGCCCCCGCGCCCTGATGTGTCGTAACTTTGCTGGCTACGATGTGATCGGGAATGATGATCAGGTTCAACTGGAATTTTCCGGGGTGTCTCACCATTACCACGCTTGCCTCATGCGAACAGTGCTGACCGGCACGCCAAATCCCCGCCATCTGGAAATGCACAAAGTTGGCCTTGAGGCATTACAAGCCTGTGAGGAAGAAGTGCGTCCGGGTCGTACATTTGGAGACGTGTTTGATGCCCATGCCCGTGTCGTTGACGCGGCGGGCTACAAAAAACATCGTCTGAATGCCTGCGGATACACCTTGGGCGCGCAGTACCCGCCCTGTTGGATGGGAACGGACGAGCCCATGATTTACGCGGGAAATCCAATAGAGTTTGAACCCGACATGGTGATCTTCCTGCACATGATCCTGATGGACAGTGATACAGGTATTACCATGTGTCCGGGAGAAACGGTTCGCGTTTTACCGGACGGGTGTGAAAGACTCTCAAAAGCCTCGCTGGATTTGGTGGTTAAACAATAACACCTCGTGGTTATCAACGATCCGGCCCGTTCGCACGACTGCATTGCAATCAAAAATTCCTGACGATACCATCGTGCTTCCATCTGGATTATTTGAGCTAATTCTATGATGGTTATTAGGGGTGGTAGATATGGTGTTGAGTAACCCGGTGCCTTTCTCAGCACCGATTGTTGACAGCCTTACGATCCGGGTCGTTGTTGACTCGCGTTATGAGAATTTCCTGCCGAAGGAAACGCACCCACTTTTGTCAATTGACCATATTGGTGATATTCCCAAAAACATGATGTCCACGCTCGCTGCCGAGTGGGGTTTATCATTGCATCTAATGTCCGAGACTACAGGGCAGCAATCACATTACCTTTTGGACTTTGGCTGGACGCCGGAAGTCATCAATCGCAATATTGGATTGTTAGACATCGACCCAGCCAAGATTAATGGCTTGATCCTTAGTCATGGACATTTAGACCACTATGGCGGTTTTTTAGGGTTTGTGTCACAGCATCGCTCAACAATGCGCGACGACCTGTCTCTTTATGTAGGGGGAGAAAACGCTTTTGCGGCTCGGTGGGTAGAGGATGAATGGCGGGACCCGGCCGGTGGTCCACCTGAGATCGTCTCGTGGGGGGAACTCAGCCGTGATTCTATTCAGGGCTTTGGAATCGTGCCGGTTTGTTGCGAAACACCACTGGCATTGGATGGCGCTTTTACCTCAGGTTACATCGAACGGGATTCTTTTGAAAAAACAACGAGCCATACTCTGATCGAAAGCGTGGATCACTTCACAGCGGAAGAACGCGAAGGCAAGCTCGTGATAGATGAACATCCCGAAGAACATGCCCTCTGTTACCTTGTAAAGGATCGTGGGTTGGTCGTCGTTTCCGCCTGTGGCCACATTGGCATCGTCAATACTGTCAAGGCAGCAATGGCGATCGCTGGAACTGACAAACTTCATGCGGTTATTGGTGGCTTCCACCTGGCAGCCTCAAAACAGGACTATATCGATCACTCGGTTGATGCTCTTATTGAGCTCGACCCGGATGTGGTGTTGCCGATGCATTGTTCTGGCCAAAGCTTCATTGATGCCATGCGCCGCCGAGCGCCTGAAAAACTTATCGGGGCGAATCTCGGAAGCCGATATACTTTCGGGGTGTGAAGTATTGGATAGTTCCGGGCTCACCTATTAGGCGACATAACCCGCAGCAAAACGTCAGCCACGGCCACGCCGTCTTCCAGTGCCATCAGCGGATTGATATCCAGTTCCACCAACGTTTCACGGGTTTGGACCGCGTATTGGGCCAGAGCCTCAATGGCATCGACCAATGCTACGCGGTCAGCCGCTGCCCCACCCCGGAAGCCATCCAGCAGAACAGATACTTTCAACGTCTTCAGCGCGGACTCGATGTCGCCACGACTGGCCGGTAGCAGAACCGTAGCCGTATCGCGCACCAACTCGACCAACGTGCCGCCACTGCCCAGCACCATGACCAAACCGAATGCCGGGTCCTGACGAATACCAACCAGCAATTCGGCCACCGGCGCGCTAACCATTTTTTCCACCAGAAAATCTTTGATCACCACCGAGGCATCGTACTTGGCCACTGATTCAGTGATGGCCCGGACCGCGTCCTCAACGGCCTGTTCATCCTTCAAGCCAATATGCACAGCACCGGCTTCGGTTTTATGGGGCAGGTTTTCGCTGACCAGTTTCAGGACAACGGGGCATCCGATTTCCGCTGCCGCCTGGGCGCAACCGCTGGCGCCTACCAAACGGCCTTCGGGAACCGGAATACCAGATGTTTTGAGACTTTGTTTGCCCTCCCATTCGCTGAGAACACTTGTGGTGTCGCTGGCAGGCACCGGATCAAACAACTTAAGTGCATCCAGATCATCTACGACTGCGCGCCGCATACCTAAACCGGCAGCGGCGGCAACGGCACCCAGCGCATCGTTGATACCTTGCAACGGTGCGATGTTGCCGTCCATCAGGCGGCGGCGTGTGGTCTCGTCAATGTCTTCGGGCAGGATGCTGCACACCACGCCTGGAATACCGGCTTCTCGAGTGGCGGTAATAAATGCGCGGGCATCCGCATCATAAGGCTCATACGCTTCGGGAGATGCCGGGACGGGGTAATCCTGAACCATCACAGCGGCATCGTAACCATCCTCGAACATGGCACGGAAGGCCTTGGTCAGTGGTTCTTCAAAACCCCACAGAGGTGTTGTGTAATCCAGCGGGTTGCCCACCGTGGCAATGGGCGGCAGCAAATCACGAAGTATCGCTCCAATTTTTGTCGACGGTTGTGGGAATGTGAGGCCCAGCGGCTCACCTGCATCAGCCAGCATGGTGGAATCACCACCTGAGCAGGTCAGCGCCGCGATCCGTTTGCCTGATGGTACACCGGCCACGGTGACCATTTTCAGGGTCTCCATCATCTGCACCGTGGAATCGACCCGGATCACGCCAACCCGGTCGAACAATGCCTGATAGAGGGTGTCGGTACCGGATAACGATCCCGTGTGGGTGACCGTCAATTGGGCACCGATTTCTGATGTTCCTGCTTTCTGGGCAATAATGGGGATGCCCGCATCCATGGCCCGCAAGGCCGCACCCGCGAACCGCTTCACATCGCGCAAGCCTTCGATATAGAGCCCGATAGCCGTGACGCATGGATCATCGATCAGGAATTCAAGGAAATCCTCCACCCCCAACATGCCCTGATTCCCGGCGCTAATGATGTAGGCGAAGTCCAATGACCGGTCGTTCATGCTGGCCGTGTTACCCAGCATGCCGCTTTGGGTAATGAAGGCCGGGCCTTTTTCGACGGATTTTCCGGTGTGGTAGAACGGCCATAACGCCGCATCACGCACGTAGTTCAGAATGCCGGAACAGTTGGGCCCCACAAAGGCCATGTCACCGGCGGTCTCCATCAACTGGCGCTCCAGCGCAATGCCTTCTTCGCCCAGTTCACCAAACCCGGCGGTGTAAGACACAATGCCGCCGCAATCCTTCTCGCGTAATTCCGCCACCGTCTGCACCGCGAACTGGCTTGGCACCGCCAAAAACACCGCATCAGGTGCGTCCGGTAAATCGGCCACACTGGCAAAACATGGCTGTCCTGCCATCTCGGTGCGTTTTGGATTAACGCCCCATATCTCACCATCAAAACCGCCACGGACGCATTGCTCAACGGCAGCGACAGCGCTGTTACCACCGATAAAGGCGATGGATTTCGGCGCGAACAGGCGTTTCAGATTGGCTTGGCGAGTTTCGTTCATTTATCTTACGCACCGAGCGGTCGAAGCATGGAGCGTGAAATAATGTGGCGTTGAATTTCAGACGTGCCGTCCCAAATCCGGTCCAGGCGCGCGTCCCGCCACAGACGTTCTATGGGTAAATCTTCCATCAGACCCATGCCACCATATATCTGCAAGGTGTTGTCGGCCACACGTCCCACCATTTCGGCGGCGTACAATTTTGCCATGGCGGCATCGTTGGCTTCCATAATGCCCAAATCAGCCTTACGAGCAGCATTCATGACCAGCAGATCAGCCGCCTTCAGTTCCGTTGCCATGTCGGCCAGCTTGAAGGACGTGCCCTGGAACTTGCCGATGGGTTGGCCGAACTGATGCCTTTCCGCCGCCCACTGGGTCGCCAGATCCAGCAAGCGCGACGCCCGACCGCAAGCACCGGCGGCCACCCACACACGGCCCATGCTCAACCATTTATCGGCCAGATCGAACCCTTTGCCCTCTTCGCCCAGAATAAAGCTATCCGACACCCGCACATTATCGAAGGATAACTGGAATGTTTGATAGGCTCGTTGCGCTGCACAACGCGGGCCCCGTTCTATGGAAAAGCCTTCCATACCCTTTTCCACCAGAAAGGCGGTAACCCGCTTGCGCTCACCACGCGGTGTTTCATCCACGCCGGTCGAGGCAAACAGGATGGCAAAGTCCG
>Ga0233434_1004187_pt1 | contig 11220 bp, 10 predicted proteins | sample SI_122_August201_4_FD_182738 | JGI IMG/M metagenome (GOLD analysis project Ga0233434, IMG submission 182738) | Seawater microbial communities from Saanich Inlet, British Columbia, Canada - SI_122_August2016_120_MG | ecosystem: Environmental > Aquatic > Marine > Inlet | place: Canada: British... | reverse complement strand
GGATTGTTGTTACTAGATGCATACATTATTTATGGAAGATATAGAATTGTCGCATAAAAAATTATACTTTGAAAAAAATATTTTGAATAATATTTCAAAATTTCTTTTATTACTTCCATTAATTATTATTATAAATCCAATATATGCTGATAATACTCAAATTCAAATGGATTGGATTATTGAAGGACAAATAGATGAGAATAATATCACATCAAAAGAAGCTGAAATTGTTTCTAGTTATGAGGAACTTGTATCTGAAGATATAGAACCCTCAAAACCAATTTACGATAAATTTGTTACAAATAACCAATATTCAATTGGTGATTATGCAATTACAATTGATTCAGAAGAAGGCCAAATTCTTAATGGAGTATTAATTGAACAAATTGAACTTCAAGATGAAAGCTTTAAGCATAAAATAAAATATTATGATAGATTCTCTGATGGCTATATTCAGATTGCAGAAGCATTACTTGATCCTATAGGTGATAACAAATATCTGATTAAAGGACAATCATTAGATTATAACCCCAATTCAAATTTAGAACTTTTTGTGCTTGAACGAGGCTACAATATGGATAATTTGGAGGCAATTCCTAATGATATCTTTACTCCTCAAGAATTCACACTAGGACGACAATTAATGGAAGAAGCTGTAAGAAATGGAGAAAGCGTTGGAATTGATCTCAGAGAATATTCTCCAAATTATTTGATACTTACTAAAGAACAGATTCAAGAAAGAATGATTAATGCATTTTCAGAACAAACTTCGCAACTATTTGATGGAATTATTTCAGGTGAAAAACTTCCACCAGGTGCATTAACTAATACTGGTTCACAATCTAGAGGATCTGAGAACATATTTGATAATTTCAAATTTGAAAAACCGAAATTTGAAAATACAATACACATACGTGATTCATTGCAGAGTAACCCATTCCAAGTAGTACCTATTCAAAACTTGGAAGAAAACCCACTACTCTTGATTCTCCCAGTATTTGTTGCACTGGCAGTATTTGGGTATCTTGTATACAAAAAACGATTGGAAAGAAAACTACCAGAACCACAATTGCTTGTCTCAAAACCACAAATTGATTTTAGAGAATTAACACAAGATATGATAAACAAATCCCAAAGTTTGTTTGAAAACAATAATAGAAAAGAAGCTTTTGAAGTTCTCAGCCAAGCAATCAGATACTATTACTCTCAAAATATTGGAGTCTACAAAGAAATGACTAATCTTGAATTACTAAATATTCTAAGAGAATCAAAATCAAATGTTTATGATCAAGTAAAGGATTGGCTATTACTTTGTGGAAGTGTAGAATATGCAAAGTATGACTCTAGTGATAACGACTTTAAGAATGCGTTATCAAAATTCTCAAAAGAGGTTTTTCAAAGATGAATATTAAAATAAATTCAATATTGGGAATTTCTATTTTTCTTGTTCTATTTTCCTTCCAAAGTCAAGCTTTTGGAGAAAATGAGGCACAAAAAGTCTTTCCTGAATGGGTAAAACAATCAACTTCGATTTGGATAAATGGACAAATTTCAGATGCTGAATTTTTGGCACTAATACAAAATGTTCTCGATAATGATGTTTTACCTGATGAAATTGAACTTGATGAAATTATAATTCATAAAGCAAAAACTGTAATCAATGATATTCCAACACTCCATGAACAAAAGACTGTAGAATTAATTCCATATTGGGTAAAAGATAGAGCAGAATGGTGGATCGAAGGAAAAATAAATGATTTACAGTTTCTTAGAACCCTTCATTATTTGAGAGAAGTTGGATATTTAGAATATGATCCTAAAAAAAGTCTTTTTTCAAATAATGAAACTTTCCAATCAAGTTTAGAAAAATATTTGTTAAATGATAAAGAAATTGTTGATATTACAAAAAAAACTATTTGGAGAAATTTTTCAACTGAATATGAGTTTGAAGAAAAAAAAGGAGTTGTAGATTCTGTAAAAATTATTTTTAATGATATAACTAGAGTATACGAACCAATTTTTTACAAATTCAAAGTACCAACACTAGTGATGCAAATTTCTGAATTTAATAATCAAAATGATTTAGAAACTTATTGGAATTCATTTGAGAATAGAGACAAACAAGAAATCTTTGATTCGGCATATCTGTCTGGAAAACCAAATACAAATTCAGAATGTTTGTTTAATTATACTTCAGAAGGTGCTCTTACTTCTTGTATTTATGATAATTTGATAGTACATGTAATGATTTTTGATCAGAATAGTGAGCATTACAATTACAAAGTAAATGATCTAATTCTAGATGAAAATGAGCCTACAAGTAGATTTACTAGTGAAATTTTGAAAAAAATTAGTTTTTACAAAGATGATTTCATAAACTCTCAATTATCTAGTGTAATGCAAAAAGAAATTCAAGATAAAAATTTAGATGACTCTGTAAATGGTATTCAAAGTGCACCAAAATCTATTGAAGTAGAACAATCTGTAATTCAAGGAGTAAACAACTTTTCATGTATTCGTGATGACTTTGGACTGGTAACAATTTCAGGTTTATACCAAAATGATATCAAAAAACGTACCCAAGTAGAACTAATAATTTCATTTTTAGATAATAAAGGAAAAATTCTTGGAAATACTAGTACTATATTTAATGATCTAAAAGAATTTGAATCAAAAAGATTTGTAGGTCATTCAAAATGGAATGAAAATTTCTATTCATGTCAAATTGAAATAAAATAGAAAAATCATTGGTACATTTCTCGAATGAACCATTTTTGTTATATTCAAAATTGATTTTAAAAAATTACACATGGTAAAGAGTTCACAATTAATGGTAATTTCGGTTTTAGTAGCAGTATTAGTAATTTCTATTCCAATGCAATCAGCATTTGCATCAACAGATCCTTCATACGCTTTTTCACCTGTAAAAAAAACAACAGGAGTAATTATGATGTTCTGTGCAAATGAAACATTCACTTTACAAGATTGTAATCAAAGATATGATGGAATAGGTTGGACTGATAGAATTAATGTTTTAATTTATGCACCAGGTTGGAATTTTGATTCAGATAAGATTGATCAAATTGGCGATGTTTCTAATCCAATTGATGTTTACACTGATTTTGCTAGAGTTGATAATGTCGAGTTTTCTGAGACTGGACCTGATACTGGTATATTCTTTGGAGTTGTAAAACTAACCGGACAAATGATGTACACTGTTCATGATACTTTCAAAACTACTGTAAAGACTCCTGGAATGACTATGGATATGGATCCAATGATGATGAATGGTTTTACAACAACTTCATCATATGATCGTGCAGTAATGATTGCAACTAGTACTCAAGATGGCAGAGTAACTGTTGCTTGGGAAGCTAATGATGATGTTACTGTAACAAAATCTGCTCACTATGGATGGGAAATTGGTCAAGTAGAATTTGACAAAGATGCTTATGATGTTAATGAAGAAGTAACTTTCTTTATGAGAGATGCTGATTTATGGAAACATCATAGAGAATTTTTCACAAATTATGTTAAAGTATATTCTGACTCTGATAGAACAGGAATTCATGTAGGTGTTCAGTTTGTAAAAGCAATGGAGCATGCTAAAGCTGCAAACCCCTCTGCTGATACTCATTTAACTGAACCTGCAGCAAGTTCACTAACAAAATATACTCCTGATGGGGAATGGAAAACTTACTTTTGGACTGAACCAGGTGGTGTACTAGGTATTAATCAAGATTATAATTTGAATTTGATGGTTCATGATGGCTTAACTGATATTCATGAGATGGGTCTTTCATATGATATGGATATCTATCTTAATGGTGAATTAATTGAATCAAGAAATGATCAGTATGCCGTAGATGGACAGGGTGTTGAACCAATTCGTTTTGATCAACGTGGTTCAGCTAAAATTGTAATATCAAATATTTTTGATGATGGTCAAAGTGTAAACTATTCTTTCCAAGTAGCACCAGAAGCAATTATTGAAGAAGTTGTTCCTAGACATAGTTCATTTGTGGCAGGTGGTATACCTGAAGAATTTGAAGGATACGAACATCCTCACTATATCAATTATCTTCCAGGTTCATTTATCATGACTACTGATGATTCATCACAAAGTGAAAACAAACTAAGAGTTTCAGATGGTGATACCATTTACGTAGAATATGAAGACATTACTTTACCTGATCCTTATCATACAAGTGATACATTAGAAATAGTTGCAAGAGCTGTTGTACTTGATACAGGTGTTGTGTTACCACCAAACAATCTTGATACTGAAATCTTTGTTGAAACTCCACGAATCACTCCAGTATCTGCTGATATTGATATTCCTAGTTGGGTAAAGAAAAATGTAACATGGTGGTCTGAAGGACAATTAACTGATCATGACTTTACAAAAGCAGTTGAATATCTAGTTCAACAAGAAATTATTTCTGTTCCAACAACAGCAGAGATTACTGATGAACAAAATGAAACTGTTACATCCATTCCATCATGGGTTAAAAATAACGCAGTATGGTGGTCTGAAGGACAATTAACTGATGTTGAATTTGCAAATGGAATTCAATATTTAGTTTCTACAGGACTAATCAAAGTATAGAAATTTTTGTTAACTTAAAATAATTATCACCTAAATGATTAACATGTCTAGAAAATCTTTTCTTGTATTTTTTTCAATTTTTCTCATATTTGGTTTAACACAATCAGCATTTGCAGGTAGTCCTGGCAGTGAAGAAAGTGCTGAATTCATCCCATTTTCTATTCAAATTGATGATATTACGCATGATTTAGTGTTTGCAACATATTTTGATAAAATTGAGGAATTTCATTATGATGGTAACAACAAAAAACTCACTGCTCAAATGCCCTTTAATTGGGATAAAGACTTCATTGAATCAATATCATTTGTTCATGCAGAATACTATATTCCAAAGTCCGTAGATATTTTTGAAAATTATGAAATTAATTTAACTATTAATGACATTACTTATTTTGGTACAATTGATCGTTCAAATAATGAGGAAATTGTAGTTCATTTTTTACTTTCTTCAAAAAAATTACTAAAACTATATGATGAAATTAATTCAGATCAACATGACAAAATGATTTTTGGAATTGAATCAGGCAAAAAAAGAGATGTTCAAAAGAAAGATGCATCATTAGAAGATGGTGATAAAATAATTCTATTATCCACTGAAGAGGATTGGAAGTTTCATTTGTCATTAACACCTGAAGGGAAAATTAATCCAAATAATGAAATAACATTACATGTTGAATTTCATGATCCTATTACTAATGCAATAATTCCTCAAATTGAATATGATTTTGATGTCTTTCTAAATGGAAAAAGTGTTGAATCATTAAAAAAATTAAACACACCTGATGGTCGTGATTCTATTAGAACTACATTTGATGATGTAGGATCAGTTATTGTAAGAATTTCAAATGTAAATAATTATGACACATCAGGTGAATTTTCATTTCAAGTATCTGAACCTAAAGATAATTTAACAGGTGATTATATTGTTGATATTTCAACTGGTTCATCTTTTCCTGGATGCGAAAATAATAATTCATGTTATGTTTCATCGTTATTGAATATTCAAACAAACCAAGTTGTTCTTTGGAATAATGTAGATAGTGTTGCCCACACTGTGACTTCAGGTACACCTGATGTTGGTGTTTCACCAGTTTTTGATAGTAAAATTATTGCAGGTGGGGAAAAATTCTCTTTCACATTTGAAAATCAAGGAGTGTTTGATTATTTTTGTACATTACACCCTTGGATGATAGGCACAATATCTGTTGGAATAATTGAATCAGTTGTGCCTGATTGGGTAAAAAATAACGCCAAATGGTGGTCAGATGGAACAATTTCTGATGAAGATTTTGCTTCCGGACTAGAATTCTTAATCAAGGAAAATGTCATTGATGTTCCTCAAGGGATTGTATCTGAAGATTCATCTGAAAGTAATATTCCTGAATGGCTTCGAAATAACGCCAAATGGTGGTCAGATGATCTTTTATCTGATTCAGAATTCCTAAAGGGGATTGAATGGATGATTTCTAATGGAATTATTAAAATTTAATTTCAATTTGGATGATAAACCAGTACATTTTACAAATGAACCAATTTTGTTTTTAATATAATTCTAAAATTATCATCAATGACTTTTCTAACACAGAATAGAATATCTATGATTGCAGGCACTGCTTTGCTAACAATTGCGTTAGCATTTGGTGGTTATTCATTTGCAAGTCACAGTTTTGAAGCAGGTGTTGCTATAGGAACTATTCCTGATAACACACACATTAGACTTGATGGAATGACACTCCCCGCTGGAGGCGTTTTCCCATTATATGATTCAAGTCCTAACTATGTTTCAGGGCATTTCTTGCTAACATCTCCTTGTGAACCAGTTTCAGATGGTGATGATACATACCAACCACTAATTTCAGCTATTGCAGGTCACATTGATGAACATGCAGCAGGTACACATATGGAACCAATTCCATTGTTTTACATAAACACTGTATCTTCTGCACCAGACTTTTGTGTATTCCATGCACATATTCCTGATCCACTAAATGGTGGTTCTCCAAGAGTTACTGATATTGATTTAGTAAATCTTTCTGGAGCTGACATTGAGTTTAAACCAGGACATATTGTTGATATCAATGTACAAAGAGTACTTGGAAGTATCGCTGATGATCCTTATGAGGATGGACCAGTTGCTGACTTGAGTAGAAATGTAATCTATGATCTAAATGATGACGACACAACAAATGATGGATTAGGACATTCATCTCAATAGGTGATTTGAAAATGAATTCAAATAAAACACAACTATTTTTGGTAGCCTCCATTGCATCTGTAATGGTACTAGCAGGAGTAGCATCTGAGCAAGCATTTGCTCATGGTGGACAAGGATTTTTTGTAACATTACCTAATGGTGAGTCCCGTCAAATCACAGTCGTCATAGGACATAACAACGAACCAACAACTGCACAAGAAACTGGACAATCTAGCGGTAATCATCCAATGGAATTATTCATTAGAGATTCCGCAACCGGATTAAATCTTGCAGATGCTGATTTGAAAGTTGACAAATACTATTACAAGAATGATAAAAAATTCAACAAAGCTGCAGAAAAAGGCTTTGAACCAAGAGAAACAGATGTAACAGTCTCAGGTGTTCATGGAGATCCTGGTCACTATTTTGCTAGACAAATTCTAGCACAACCGGGAATCTATGGATATCATGTAACTGGAACTGTTAGTTACTTTGGTGTAGTAGATGTTCCTATAGATGTCAAGGCATTTTGCCGTGATGCACCATCAAATGACTTTACTACCTTATGGTTTGGTGGTTTTGGTTGTACTACTGATGTAGATGACAGCAAATTTCCTGGAAAAAAAGTTAAGCACGATAAAGACGATTAACTGATTATTCCCAAATTTTTTCTTTTTTTAATACATCCTACGAATGTACCAATTCTGTTTTAATCAAATGGATGCTAGTAATTCTATACAGGCCATAGTTTAGGTGAGAAACGGAGGAGTCATCTTGTTTTACCTGTTTCTCATCTTTTCTTTCCTTAATTTAATGAAATTTTAATATTGGATATCCATAGCGAAAAAATCTTGAAAATTTTAGTATCAATAATAGTGATTTTTGTATTTTTTTCTATTATGTTAAGCCCTACTGCATTTGGACATGGTTTGGGTGGAGAAGTTTTACCGCCTATTACAATTGACAATCAAGAAGCTTCACTCTCAATTTCTGTATCTCCATCAGTACATGATCCAGAAAATCCTGAAAAAAATATCTCACTTCGTCTCTTTGACTCTAATACTGATGCAATAATTGAACATGTTACATTTGAATTAGAATTAAAAAATAATGGAAAACAAATTCTCAAAGAAATTTTTCATGATGAATTTGGAAATCTAAACATCAAAGTAATTTCTGAGAATTCAGAGGAAATTACAATTAATGGAATTAAAGAGCCTATTTTGGGAGGCTGGATGAAAGATGGTCCTGATCAATTTGTTCTACAAGGACCTATTTTCATGAGTGGCGGACTTTATGAATTCAATGTAAAAATTCTTTCAATTAATTCTGATTCTAATATTTTAACTGATGAAATAAAATTACAAGGTGCAATCAGTATTGCTGAAACAAACTCATTTAGTGTATTTGATTCACAAAACAAAGAACAAAATGTTCAAATAATTTCATATTTTGATATTTTAGAAAATTTTTCATTTGAATCAAATGAAATTATATTTTCCATGCCTTTTGATTGGAATCAAGATTTAGAACAGCTAAGTGTAGTACATCAAGAACTTCGAATCCCAAATACCTTTGGGGATTTCCTTACAACAACATACGAATCAACTGTAAATAATATTTCATTACCTGCAGAATCAATAACAATTGATGATTATTCCTTTGAAGATAGAACAATACACGTTGTTCTCAATCAAGAATTACTAAAACAAATTCGTGATGATGCATCAAAAATATCAAATTCTCAAATGAATTTCAAACTAAACCCTAGTGATAAAGTCAAATTCCCATTAGAGTTTGCTACTCCAGATTTGAGATACAAAGTATTCCTATCTTGGGAGCCTGAAATTATTCATACAGGAGAGGAAATTACATTTTTTGTAAGTTTAGAGGAGATTTTTTCAGATCAAACCAAAAAACTAGTTGAATATGATTTATCATTGGTTCAAAATAATTCTGAAATATTTTCAAAACATTTGATTGGAAATGTAAATTCTGAAAAACCAAATTCACATAAAATAAAATTTGAGGACAATCAAGCAGGAACTGCAAATTTTGTACTATCAAATATTGGTGAAAATTCTTTATCAAAAGGAAATTTCATTTTAGTGATTAATCAGAATGATGATTCACAATCAAGCACAATTCCAGGCTGGATTAAAAATAATGCAGGCTGGTGGGCAGATGGCTCAATTGATGATGACTCATTCATTCAAGGAATTCAATTTTTAATTAAAAAAGATATTCTAAAGATTCCACAAACAACTCAGGGTTCTAGTTCTGATTCAAATGAAATTCCTGATTGGGTAAAAAACAATGCAGGCTGGTGGGCAGATGGCTCAATTGATGATGACTCATTCATTCAAGGAACTCAATTCCTAATAAAACAAGGAATTTTACAAATTAAAAACTGAATAATGTTATTATACGATTTTCATCAAAGCTAATCAACTAATGTTTCCATTACGTGATGAAAATCCACATCCTCCAGGATTCAAACCAAAGGTAACATATGCTTTAATCATTGCAAATGTGATTGTATTTTTTATTGAAGTTGCATATACAGGACAATTCTTTGACTTTACAAATCAAAATGCATTTAATTTATTTTATAATTGGGGTGCTGTTCCTAACTGTGTAACTGGTGCATCTTTTTCTACAATAAGTTTTGGAGCAGAACCTGTTAGAATTTCATGTCCTAGTACGCCATACATCTCTTTGATTACATCAACGTTCATGCATGGTGGGTTGATGCACCTTGGTGGTAATTTGTTGTTCTTGTGGATTTTTGGAGATAACATTGAACAAAAGTTTGGTAAATTAAAGTATCTTGGAATTTATTTAATGTGGGGTGTAGTTGCAGGATTAATTCACATTTATGGTGATACAAGTAGTGTAATTCCAGCAGTTGGGGCATCAGGAGCGATTTCTGGAATTCTAGGTGCTTATCTGGTAATTTTCCCAAAAGCTAGAATTCAAACTTTCTTGATGCTAGGTTTCTTTTGGAGAATGATGCACATACAGGCTCGATGGTTCTTACCATTTTGGTTAGTTTTCCAAAATTTGTTGCCATTTTTTATTGGAGGATTTGGTGTTGCAGGTGGAGGAGTAGCTTACTTGGCTCACATTGGTGGATTTGTAATTGGGTTGGCAACAGGTTACATTTACAAAAAAACTCACAGTTCTGATTTTACTTATGGAACAAGATACGGTTACAGACCCGATTATTGAAAGAATAAATTCTCTAATCTATCAGAAATTCTTATGCCTTTGATTACAGTATCAATGTATCCTGGACGAACTCAGGAACAAAAAGACGAATATGCAAAAGCAATAACAAAATCAGCAGTTGAGATTCTAAAGACTAAGGAGAATCATGTAATTGTTGTTTTTGAAGACAATCCTAAAGAAAATTGGTTTCTGGCAGGAAACCAACTTTAATTATTTTTAATAAAAAAAGACTGGATTATACCCTCCAGTCAAGGGATGACATACACACTATGGTTTTACAATTATTACTAGATGTAATTTACATAATAAGAAAATGGTACATTTGATAGTTGTACCAAAGTTTATCTTTTAATTATTATTCAAATAATTAAACTCATGAAAGCTGCAATAGTCCAATTCAAAGCATCAACTGATAAACAAATCAATTTAGAAAAAATTATTTCATATATTCAAAAAGCAGCTTCAAAGAATGCAAAACTATGTGCATTTCCAGAATTCATGATGTTTTACACAAATTCTAAACAAACTTCAAAACAACTAGCAAGTTTAGCTGAAACAATTAACGGGAATTTTGTTTCTAGTATATCAAAAGCAGCAAAAGAAAATAAAATTCAAGTTATAGGTTCATTTTATGAAAAGAGTAGAAAAAAAGATCGTGTATATGATACTTCATTTATAATTGATAAATCAGGTAAAGTGATTTCTACCTATAGGAAAATTCACCTCTATGATGCATTAGGATTTAAAGAATCAAATAAAATGGTTTCAGGCTCAAAAATTACAAAGCCTGTTAAAACAATATTGGGAAAAACAGGAATGATGATTTGTTATGACTTGAGATTCCCTGAAATGTCACGTTCACTTGCAGCAGCTGGTTCTGAAATTTTAGTTGCACCATCTGCTTGGGTGAAAGGTAATATGAAAGAAGAACATTGGATTACAATTAACAAAACACGTGCAATTGAAAATGGTTGTTATGTTATTGCACCTGATCAAGTTGGAAATATTTACTGTGGACGAAGTCTAGTAGTTAATCCATATGGGAAAATTTTACTTGATATGAAAAAGAAACAAGGTATTGGTTATGTTGATATTGATTTAAACAAAGTAAAACAAACAAGAAAAATTTTACCATTACTTAAAAACAGACGAACAGATATCTATTCTACTTTGAAGGCTTAGTTTT
>Ga0233434_1004183_pt1 | contig 11224 bp, 10 predicted proteins | sample SI_122_August201_4_FD_182738 | JGI IMG/M metagenome (GOLD analysis project Ga0233434, IMG submission 182738) | Seawater microbial communities from Saanich Inlet, British Columbia, Canada - SI_122_August2016_120_MG | ecosystem: Environmental > Aquatic > Marine > Inlet | place: Canada: British... | reverse complement strand
ACATTTTGGTTTATGTTCATCTACTAATGGGAGTACCATGATATTTTGTATCTAACTGGTTACTTATTTCTTAAGAGTATAAGGAATATCTCAAGGAATCACTTCATATATTGTCAGAACAACGAGCAAAAACTAGCAAAAAACGACTTCCTACGACCTATACTATATTACAATGAAACTTTGGGGATTAAGAAATGTCTCAAATGAGTAATTTACTTTCCACACTTGAAAACGAGTCTCATGGTATAGGTCTCACAATTGAGGGTTTTCTTGAGGATAGATTGAATCTATCTGAATCAAGTTACACAACTGCAAAAACATCTTTGAAAGAAATTGAAGGATATTTGATTTCACAACGTGACACATTGACTGTGGTTCTTGAAGAATTAGTAAAACGCAACAACAACAAAGAGAACCTTGCACCAATTATCAAAAAACTTCTTTCAGGCTTTGACCAATATTCTTCAAAGACAAGAGTTTGCAATAATTGTGAGGGTAAAGGATTCATCTCATACGTCAAAAACGTCAAGAACAAGAATAATGGCAAAATAAAATCCGTCAAAATGAACAATTCAAAATGTACTGCATGTAGTGCAAACAAAATTGACCAAGATGGTATTGAATGGAAAAAAACAATCAAAAAACCAGCTTCATACAACAGTAGATCAAAACACCTAACTAACTTCAAGGAACTACTTCGATTCTATGGCTTACTTGATACGATTAATGATAAATCTATCAAGCCAAAACGAGAGAAGAAAATTGAGAATGTTGGATATGCACTTTCAAAAGAACAAGGTAAAACAATCGTATCTTATGCAAAAACCACACTAGAGAAAGCAAAATGGACATTCCTCATTTGCTCAGGTGGTGGTAGAGTTGATGAAGTAAACCGAATACAACCAAAAGACTTCTACTTTATCGACTCAAATGCTGAAAGATGTTCTAAAGAAGATATGACATTGATTGCAGTAACCTTGAGAGGTAAAAATACCAAGATGAAGAAAGGTCGAGACTTATTTGTTCATAAGGACGATAATGTTACAATCTTGCGACTCTTAGAGACAAGAAAAGACAAAAAATACATGTTTCACAACAGTTGTGATTCAAAATCTGCATACAAAACTGCTGATAATGAGTTTAAAGCTATTCGTGAATCCATGATTCAAGATGGTCATGAGTACATGTCTCTATGGAATGATGAACACACAAACCATGAAATCAAAATCCATACCTTGAGAAGTCTAGCAATTACCTTGGGTAATAGAATAGGTCACGAGTATGGCGACATGATTGCAGGTCATTCAGGTGGAATGAGAAAAATCTATGATAGAATGCCATTGAAACAAAAAATGGAATATTGGATTGAAGCTCAACCATTGCTATCATTTGGTAACAACTCAGAAACAATAAACCAATTGCAAGAAGAAAATGTATTGTTGAAACAACAAATCAAAGACCAACAAGAGACCTTTGAAAAGAAAATCAATTTGCTAGAAGAACATGCCAAAGCTAGGGAAAATCAAACGAATCATAGAATTGATGAGTTGTCAAAACAATTCCCAACAATGCAAGAAACACAAAAACAATTTGCTCAAACTAAGAGAAACTAAATTTCTCTTTTCCTTTTTTCCTTATTTTTAATTTTATATGTAGAGTAATCTCTACGGTTCATTCTAAATTAAATTTTATATTTATGGGAATTGCTAGAGTATCATGCCAAACGACCTTTGTAAAATCCTAGTAAGTGAAAGCTCCAAAACACTTTTGGATTCTGCAAAAGGCGATTTGTCATACACTCAATATATTGAGCAATTGATTTCAGAGAATGATTCGGAATAACATGTTTGATGTTTCAACTCTAAATCAAATTTTTTAAAATTACCTAGGTCATTGATACCACATAATACATTTTACAACTAGGACATACCCAAAACAATGCCTCATCTTCTGATATCTTATCACATTTTACTTCACATCTTTTGCAAATCATAGAGATTAGATAATCAATTCAAGTTAAGATAGGTAGGTAATTATGCCATTTTCAGGCACGGTTTAGGCGTTTTTACTTTACATTGATTACTAAAGGCAAAAAAATTCGGTGAAAAAATTCGGGAAACTCAATACATGTGCTAGACGGGACACCCGAGTCTTTGCACAGATTAAAACATGAATTTTTAGGAATAATATGAGTAATCTATTCCTACATAATGAAACTTTGAACTTTTTTGTTGTACATGTTGTACATCTGTAGTCATAAGAAATGCAATTGCACTAAAACCGAGTAATAATTAGCGATTTAGTCATAACAAAAAAATAATTTTTTAATCTTTTTTAGAACTTTTGTCTTATGTTTACGTATGTTATTTTAATATTATATATGAAATAAAATTAAAGATAAACAATTTTGGTTACTAAAGACATGCAGAGTTACCTAAGAATGGTAAAATTGAAAAATCCAAACGAAGTTAATTCTGCAACTACAGAAAATTTTCAAGAAGAAAAGTTAGATGAACTTGATACAGATGAGATTTCAGATATCCTAGGAAATCCTTTTGATGATACATCAAAGAAATCACCTACTGATACTTTGATTACAACGGTTACAACCAAAAGAGGAAAGAAAGTGACCATGCCAAGGTCGTGGACAATAGATAGATTTGTTTCAAAGATTTTGTCACATCAAAAATATGCCAAGCTCACTTCACTAGGGTTGGTTGGAACTAGTGGTTCGGGAAAAACTGTAACATGTAAAACAATACTTCACACATTACATCAACAAGATTCTAGTTATGTGATCAAGTGGTTCTCTAGACATGATGTGTTAAACATGAAGAAAGTGCTTGAATCCATGCCAAAGAATAGAAACATTGTGATAGTTATGGACGACATAACGTATCTAACCGACCTAATGTCTAAGACCGAAAAAGCAGAAACAGGCAATCTTCTAGCGACTATGAGGCACGTTTACTTTGGCTCTGATTCGAAAGTTTTGCTTATCAATTTGAGCCACTACCAATACGGTTCAGAAAAGAAGCTTGCATTCAGAGCAACCAATTTTCAGATAAATGTTGGAATTTCTGGGAACGAAATAGCCAATATGAAAGACGTTTACGGTCGTTATACGCTCAAAAACTACGCTACAATCTTTAGACAAAGTGTCCTAAACGGGGGTTTCAAGTATCAACTTGATGGATATGCCGATAAGTCAATTTTCTATGAAATGAAGGATTTTCACCCCGTGCTATGCAATGAAATCAATTGGGGACATTTGCTTATGATTGAAGAAGTCTCTTGCAATATCTGTAATCAAGACAAATGGCACGACCAAGAAGAAAGTCCGATTGATGAACAATCATTCATTGACATGCTGAAATATCCAAAAGTGCAATTACGCAATGCTTTCAGATATTTTGCTTATCTACGTACGGGCGATTTAATGTACTTGAATCCAACTCAACGCAAATTATTCAAACATATTTCAAAAGCATACGAGCATTGCGATTTTGATTTGAAAAAGATAATTTCATTGTTAGAAGGGGATATGAAGTATAATCGTCATGTTAGGAAAAATGAAACAAAAGACGACAAACAAACAACAAAACAAATTGATAAAGTAATTGGTAAATTGGAAAAGAAAGAAGAAAAAGATTGGTTAAAGGATTACACAAAAGCAGAATTGCCAAATAAGGAAGATTGGAAATATCAAGAAGAAAAATAATTTAGTTTCATATAGTGAATGTCGAATTAAATGAGAACCGTTTGATGATAAATGTCTAAAATGTAAATCATAAGAAGTTAAATTATTGCGTTGATCGTAATTAATTTTTAAAAACATGTGTATTCAGGAACAAAAATTGTAGCGTTGTAGAAAATATTGGAACGAAAGTAGAATAATTTTCTATTGAAACTTTATAACAATAAGGATTCTGTTATTCCTATGACATACATTAGCAAAACTGTAAACTTGACACCAGAGCAAGTAGAACGCATAGCAAAAACAAGAATCTCTTATTCTGTTTACATTAGAGATTTACTTGATGAAAAATCGAGAGGTGACCAAACTTAGAATTAAGAAAAATTCTGGGTTTTGGTCATGCCAAACACAAAACCACAGATATGAGAAAAGTTGATTCATCTATGCAAAACAGCATTTATAAAATTATAATTACAAAATGCAAAATTTGCAGTTTAGAAAAGAACCAATGTCTTAATTTCTCAAGTAACAAGGAATTGAAGAAACATGTGATTCAAGCACATAGAGATTCAATCTACTATGACATAGCAATGGAGCTCATTCAATGACAAGAATCACAGATTGCCAAGATGAATCAAGCCTAGTAGGACGATTCACCTATTCCATGCTAGACATAATGTACGACATGGCAAAACGAGGTTTCACAAAAAGAGAGATTCGAAAGTTGTTAGTCCAAGATATTGATAATACATTGAATGACCAATTCATTGAAATTGAAAGGGAATTGCTCGAGGAAAGAATGCAATGAGTACGCTTGAAATCCCTTGCATATTGTGTCAAAACCAGAGAAGAAATCGAAAATCCAAGATTTACACTAAATTCAGCTCAATTAGGCGACATATCACAAGACAACACAAGCCCGATTATGCTCATTTCAGGTTTTTGAGACAATTAGCAACAATGCAACGAGCAATTGAGGTATTGAAGCAATGACCGTGAAGCAAACAATATCAGAAAAGAAACCAAGAAGTGACTTTGAAAGTCCGTTTGTTGAATTTTTTGAGGATTACAAAATTTCAGAGATAGATAATGCAATTTTCTTTGGAAAGTTCATTGAAATTAGATATGATGAATTGCCTCAAGATATCAAAACAATTTATGATAAAGTAGCAGAACCAGAAAAATTAATTCTTGAAGCAATACAAGAGACTTTCAAGAAAAGATGTGAAAAAGAATCTGGTGATAGTGTTGGATATGATCAAGCAATAAAGAACAATAGATTCAAAATCAAAATAATTCAATATGATGAAAATCCAATAAGCATTGATGGCAAATCAAATGAAATGTTGAAAAACAAAGATGATGAAAATATTGATGTTGTTGCAGATAATCTAAGTAGAAAATATCAATTTAAGAATCAGAGAGAAGGAAATCAACTTTTAGGATTCAATGGTAAAATATACGATAATGAATTTGCAGAATTAATCATTGAAGAAGAAACAGAAAAACGAATTGAACATTGCAAAGAATATCAAACTAGAGAAGTAATTAGTAAAATCAAAAGAAAAAATGGTATAAGTTACAATTCATTTGATAAAAACCCCGAGGTAATTACAATAAACAATGGCATACTAAACATAATGACAGGTGAAAAAAGAAATCATTCACCAAATCACTATTCAAAAATATTATTTCCCGTTGATTACAAAGAACCAGAGTTTCAAGATATTGAAGATAATCTAAAAGATACCTTGTTTTGGAAATATCTAACAAATTCATTTACAGTAGATGGTAAATTTAGAAAAGATGATTTTGATACAGTATTAGAAATCATGGCTAGTTTTCTAATTAGAAAAAGTATTGATGATAGGGCATTTCTATTTCTGGGTAAGGGGAAAAACGGAAAATCAACTTTAATCGAGTATCTTGAGACTATGATAGGCACAAAAAATGTGTCTCACACGCCTTTACAAGATTTAGCAGATGATAAGTCATTTCTTGCAGAACTTCAAGACAAAGTTGCAAACATGTTTGGTGATATTGAAAGTGATGAGTTGAAACATACAGGAAAATTAAAAGAATTGATAACAAACAAACCGATTACAGTTAGAAAACTATACGGTAGACCTTTTGAACTACATTACAAAGGCAAATTATTATTTGCAATGAATCTATTTCCACAAGTGAAAGATCAATCAAATGGATTTTTCAGAAGGTGGATTATAGTAAATTGGGATAGAAGTTTTTCAAATGATAAAGCAAACGAACCAAATCTGAAAGAGATGTTATGTGAAAATAAAGAAGAAATGAATTTAGTGTTTTCATGTTTAGTTGGAATTGCTAAAAAATTATTGATTAATGGAAAATTTACACATACTAAAGATGAAAAAGAAGTTAAGAAAATATGGTTAGAAAACAGTAATCCATTAGAAGCATGGATTAGAAACTATACAAAAAATTCTGTTAATAGTACATCACTTAGAGAAGCACATGATTTCTATAAACAAATTATGTATGAAAAAGGTGAAACACCTGTTTCAATGCACAAACTCAATCAAGCAATAGAAGAAGAATATGAAAAATCTAAAAGTCATAGTCCTAGGGCATGGCTTAACATGGAATTAAAAATAGAAAGAGATTCAAAAATGGAAGACCATGATAATACTTAATGATAATTGGGCAAACATTGGTTTGCAATTATTTGAATCCATTTTGATAGAATTGAATCATGATAAGAATAGTTTGAAAGACTATGGTAATTCAAATCAATGTACTTGGAATAATGGAAAATGCCAAATTACTAGAAACCATGAGCATATAGAGTAAGTACGGACTCTAGGGACAATTCTCTTTTATCTTCTCTATACTGTAATTTTTTTCCCATAGAGAAAGTTATTATCATAATTGTCCCTTTACCATGAAAAAACCTTGATTTTGTGACTACGAAACGCCCATTTTACCCACAACACCAAGGCAACATTGCGACATAACACTAGAGCATGAGACATTGTTGCTCTGAGGCTTTGGTAGTGTTGGGCGATTTTAAAATTTAATTTTATTTATGTCTAATTACATAGTGGTTTTGTGCAAAGCAATATTGTTAAAAAAGAAGGCGAATACAAAGTTGAACATGTTTTAGATGATGATGATTTTTGTGGTTGGTGTCAAATTACGGTCAATGAAAAAAATTCAGTTGTGTTTGATGTATGTTCTAATGATTTTGAAGATACGAAAGTCTACTGCAAAGCGTGTGCAAGTATCTTTTTGAAAGATTTCAACATAAAGATTTGTGAATCTTGGTCTATTCCCGTTTGTCATGCATGTGGAAAACCAAAGAAGAAAGAATGCAAATGTAGTATCGGTTACAATCTTAGAAAGAAATTAAAATAATATATAAAATTAATTTATTCCTAGAAACCAAAAAAATTTCAAATACTAGTGCTATCTTACCAAAGAATGCCCCGAGTTGGAAAAGCTTCACGTTATACAGAAAATAAAAAGAAAGCAGTTAATGAATTAAAAAAAGTCGAATTAGAAGAAAAAATTGAAAATAAAAAATCTGAACTTCACGAAATTCAAGACAACATGACAATACATGCCAATAACACAGGTGAACACCGTCCAAAGGAATTACAATCAAAATCAGCAAGATACAATGAGCTCAAGCAGATTCGTGACACAATAACTGATGATGTTACTCAATTAACTACTGAACTAAATTCAATCAGAGAGCCTCAAGCAGAAAAAAGACAAAGTGTTTTGAACGCAGGGATTAGTATAACTGAAAATCCTTTTGATGAAGAAAGACAATCTACAACACCAATTACAGCACAAGGGGGCGTTGAGGGTTGGTCTCTTTCACATAATACTCAGTTTCTAACAGGTCAAAATTCGTTCTCATTTGATGGCTCTGATGATAGAGAGATTCTAAGACGTAGGCAAGGTAGAAGTCAAAACAATATGCAAAATATTGTCGATCCTATGAGTAAACCACGACTACAAGTAGCAGGTCGAGAGCCTCAATCAATGACTACTGATGAGTATCAAGAAGAAGAACGTAGGATTCTTCACAATGAGCAATTGGTAGCTAATCAAATTGAAAGAGACAGAGTATTGCAACAAGGTCGAATTAACCCGAGAGCATATTATGAAAATGAAATTCAAAGTAATCCCATAATTTCGACTCTACAAGGAATCGACCAAGTATCAAGAGGTTTTGAAGGTATTTCACAAGATGGCGTTAATCAACAAAACTTTGGTGAGGCAAATAATGGCGTTGATAGATTACAAAATGCTTTTCTTTCAAACTTAGCATTATCAACAATCAATCGACCGACTTCAACTTTTAATCAAAAGAAAGAAGAAACAAAACCAAAATCAGTTAGAGTAAACTCAGAAGATGAATTGCCAAGATTTGGCGATAGCGTATCTAATACCGAAATGCAAGCTGGTCTATTTGTTCAAGGAATGTCCCAAACGTTCGGAAGTTATTCTAACATGATTTCAAATGCTTACAATTTTGCAACAGGAAAAGAGCAAGTCCCAATGAAGGAAAGAGACATGCCCGTACAAGATGTAGCATTCGGGGGTTTAATCAAATCATTTCAAGACTCTCAAAGTTTCAATGTTCCATTTTCAGTTGCACTACAAGATAATTATCAAACTTATCAAAAGAAGAATGTTCCATTAGCAAAACAAGCTGGAAATTTAGCAGTAGAAGGTGTTATGATGGCATTACCAATTCCTATTTTTGGAATTGCTAGAGGTATAGGTCAAGCAGTAAAACACGGTTCTAAACTTGGTGATTCATTTGCTTCAAGAATGTTTGATGGCATTTTTAATTTTGGTGGAAAAGAAACAAAAGAAATTGCTAAAATCATAAACAAAGAAAAAGCCTCAACAACAAATCCAAAGAGTTTAGAGAATGTCAAGAACTCTAATGATTCAATATTATTGCAAGGAAGTGAGGCTACAGAGACATATTTTCCTGCAAATCTTATCACACCATCAAAGAAAACCCTCAGAGGACAAACTAAATCTGGTCAAGTAACATCATACACATCACCAGAAACAATGAAAGACCTTGGCATAACTAACCTAGATCAAATCAAAGTATTAGGTAAAATTGAGAATCCTTTAGCCAAAAATCTAGGATTAAAGCAAATCACTAAGACCAAAAAACCATCTCGTTGGAATCAATTCCGAAATAAACCAAGACCTAAAGATGAAGATTTCTACATAAACAATAATCCAACAACAAATGAGATTGCACAATTTGCAATGAATGTTGAAGCTGGTGTTTTGAAACCTACAGCAGTTGGTAGAAAATATTCTTCAAAAGAAGTAACACAATATCCGAAAACTTTCGAGCAATACTATTCCAAACCATTTGATTCAGCACCTACAACACCCAAGGGCGATACTGTAATTTACACAACTAAAGATTTTGGCTTAACACAAGAACCAATTAAGAAAATGAATTGGTATTCTAAATTTTTTCCTCAACATGAAACACCTGCAATTAAGGAACTTGATAATTTATCAAAAGGTAAAATTAATTCAGGAAAAACAAAAACTAATGAAATTGCACCAGAAACTAAATCAAATCAAAAAACAACTCAAACAAAATCTGATAACAAGCAAGTAAAAGAAGTTGTGAAGAAAGTATCTGAATTAGAGAATAGACCAAAACCATCAAGCCAACTCACTCAAGGCATTGGTCTATCATTTGGATTAGTTGCACCATTTGCAAAAGGGATTAGTGGAAATAATTTCAAATTAGAAACTAATCCTCAGATGATTAATTTTCAATTACTTTCAGGCTCTCAGGGAATATCAGATATGATTAACTTTGACTTTGTGACAGGCGTTAAACAGCAACAAAATCAAGCCTCATCATTGAAACAAATTGCACCAACAATTCTAGATAATACCCTTATCCAAAATCCAATTCAACAAACTAGACCAATACTCAAACCAATGCAAACACTATTTCCAATGTTTCAATCTGCAACTACACCAGCTTCTGCAACAAGACCTTGGTTCCCGTTCTTACCTATTCTATCAGGTGAAGAAAAACGTAGAAGATTTAGAAGAAGAAAAGGTAGACGAGTACAAAAGAAAAAAGCTGATTGGTTTGTCCCAGAGCAAACACCATTCAAAATTTTAGCACCATCAAGTAAATCAGGTGGCAATTATCAGTATTGGGGTAAATCTTCCGACAAAAAGCAATTGGGTATGGGTTGGTATTAAGATGGGAATCAGAGATTCGTTAGACCGATTGAAATCAACTAGAGTTGGTAGAACTTCAAAACATGATTCAGCAGAAAAAGAAGAAATGGAAAACAAGTATCACAAAGGAAGAAAATTTCATCATAAACATAATGCCGACAAACCAAAGTCTCAATCATTACGAGATAAGTTAGTCAAAAGGGCATTAGCAAAAGGCAAAGAGCTTCAAGAGAAATCAAAGCAACATGCAATTGATGAACTAAAAAAATCTAAATCCAAGAAATCTAAGAAATCTAAAACTAAACAAAAATCAGAACCAAGGGAAAAATATTCGGGTTTTTCCTTTGGTTTTGATAATCAAAGTAATGAGCAATTTGGATTTGGAATGTTTACACCAGAAAGGCAAGAGGGTAAGCCAAAGCAAGAAGAAATTGATTGGTCAAAAATTTATGATTTTAGATTTGAATCTAATTCAAAGAGAAGAAAATACAATAATTTTGGGGGTTTCTAGCCTTGAGGAACCCTTTATTTGAAATCTTAGAGCAAAAATCTAAGAGAAGATGTTTTCTTTGTAATGGGAAATTAAAGAATCTCAAATTTTGTTACAGATGTGAAGAACCAACTTTGATTGAATGTAGCAATTGTTATGATTTAACTTCTGATTTAACACATAGCACTTGTGAAATGCACAAATCAATTCTAGATGAGAGAATCGATTAAGACATGGGTTTTGCATTTACCATTTTTACAAAATGTCTTTCGTGTAGCACTTTGTTTATTGATAATAAATCTAGAACAAAAAAGCAAAAGTATTGTGATTTATGTAAAATTTCAAGAAGGCGTTTTGTTGCCAAAACTCATGCTGATAGAAGAAAGAGAAATGGAAAGTGATGTAATTTTGTATGGTGGTGGTAAACTCTCAAAGAAGTCTTTTTGTGTCAATTGTTCAAAACCTATCTTAGACCAATCCCGTACGAGACCAAGAAAGCGTTGTGAGCTTTGTAGAAAATTGCACATTAAAAAAATCAATAAAATACATGCTACAAGAATCTCTGAATTAAAACGCAAAGAAACAGAATTACGGAAAATAAAAAAAATAAATGCTACAGGCACAATGCTTTGATCAACCTTTAAGATCTACTAAGATAATTTTCTGTAATGACATTGGTAACAATTCAATATATGAAGGAAATCCTTCAAAGATTAAGGAATATATCCTGATTACTAAGACGAGCAGTATGTTGGAGCAACTTATTGGTGATTCTCAAGCATTGGATCGAGCTCTTGCTGGTGAAG
>Ga0233434_1004181_pt1 | contig 11229 bp, 11 predicted proteins | sample SI_122_August201_4_FD_182738 | JGI IMG/M metagenome (GOLD analysis project Ga0233434, IMG submission 182738) | Seawater microbial communities from Saanich Inlet, British Columbia, Canada - SI_122_August2016_120_MG | ecosystem: Environmental > Aquatic > Marine > Inlet | place: Canada: British... | reverse complement strand
CACAGGTGTATTTGATGTTATAGCATATGTTTGGCAGAATGCATTTGAATATTTACCTGAAGATCTTAGAAAAGAAAAAATGGAATGGTTTTATCATGAACATTTTCCATATTTGCAAGAGATGGATCAGAAATTTAGAAAAAATTTAGTAAAGCCAGATAAAGCATTCCCTATGAGTTACATAGTTTGGGCACACAAAGGCTAATCTTTTTTATTATCTATTTTCAATGTAACTTTTCTTGTATAAAATTCATTAAATGTATTTAGGTAAAAGAGTATTAGCTGTTGTCCCTGCTAGGAGTGGCAGTAAAGGTGTGCCAGACAAGAACATGAAAATTCTTGGGGGTCTTTCATTGATTGCTAGAGCAGCAGAATGTTTAAATGAGTTGGACTGGCTTGATGCAAAAGTACTATCTACTGATTCAAATAGATACGCAGATGAAGGAAGAAAGTACGGTTTGCAAGTTCCATTTTTACGTCCAGATTTATTGAGTAGCGATAATGCAACGGCAATTGATACAATGGTGCACGCTCTTCAAGAGTCGGAAAAGGTATTCGATACAGAATTTGACATATTGCTTATTATTGAGCCAACATCTCCATTTAGGATAGCTTCAGATATTGAAGGTGTTTGCAGAGAGTTGGTTGAAAATAATGCAGACTCAGTAGTTTGTGTAAGTCCGTTAGATACTAAATGTCATCCGGCAAAAGCACTGATTATACAAAATAATAGATTGCAGCATTATGAGCAGAGAGGAAAAGATATTACGGCTCGTCAGCAACTAGAAACTCTTTATGCAAGAAATGGTATTTGTTACGCTACAACCAAAGAGTGCTTGCTAAATAATAAGGATATTATTACAGATAAAACTAGAGCTTTTTTGGTTGAACGCCACATTGTGAATATTGATGAACTTATTGATATAAAATGGGCTGAATTCTTAATACAGAGTGGTTTTGTTAAATTAACAACGTAGTATGAAACTTGTCAAAATAACTACAGTTTTAGTGGACAGAGCAAACTATGGTCGCCTTAAACCAATACTAGAGATAATGCGTGATGATTCTGATATAGAGTTAAATATAGTTTGCACAGGTACAATGTTACTTGATAGGTTTGGCAGGGCTGTTGATTTAGTAAAAAATGAAGGTTTTGATGTTTCAGAGGAGATATATATTGAACTAGAAGGGTCGATACCAAGTACAATGGCAAAATCAATTGGGCTTGCAATTATTGAATTATCCAATGTATTTCAAAAGCAGTCACCAGATTTTCTCCTGCTAATCGGTGATCGTAGTGAAGCACTTGGTGCAGCAATAGCTGCCGTATACCAGAATATTTGTTTAATTCATGTTCAAGGGGGAGAGATTACGGGATCGATTGATGAGTCTGCACGTCATGCAATTACAAAGTTAGCGCACTATCACTTTCCATCTACAAAACAAGCGGGAAGCAACATTATAAAAATGGGCGAGTGTCAGAAAAATGTGTTTGCATATGGATGCCCTAGTGCAGATGTTGTATCTAAATCCAAAATTTTTTTTACTAATGCTTCTTTTTATAAAGGAGTTGGGCCAAACTTAAACTTATTTAATAATTATCTTCTTGTTTTGTTTCACCCAGTAACCACAGAATATGGTAGTTCTGAAGAGCAAATGAAAGAATTGCTTAGTGTTATAAAAAAAATTAATATGCAAACAGTGCTAATTTGGCCAAATATAGATGCAGGTGCTGACGGAGTGTCACAAGCTATACGAATATTTAGGGATAATAATAATAAAATTAATCTTCATGCTTATAAAAATTTTGAACCTGAAGAATATATACCTCTTTTAGATAACGCATCTTGTGCAATTGGTAATTCATCTAGCTTTATTAGAGATGCTTCTTTTTTAGGGACTCCTGTAGTTCTAGTGGGATCTAGACAAGATGGCAGAGAATGCTCTGATGCTGTTATGAAGGTACAACCTTATTCGTCTGATATTTATGAAGCGGTTAAGAAACAAATCAAACACGGAAAATACAAAAAATCAAACTTATATGGCAGCGAAGGAGTGTCATTAAAGATTGTTAATAGAATAAAAAAATTAAAGAAATTTACACAAAAAAAATTAGTATTCTAGGTTAAAATTAGTATTCTAGGTTAAAATTAGTATTCTAGGTTTATATTCATAAAAATAGTGAGAATAATCGCAAGACTTGATATTAAAGGAGAGAATTTAATTAAAGGTATTCAACTGGAAGGTTTGAGAGTTATAGGGAATCCATATGAGTATGCCCTAAAGTATTATTTAGATGGGATTGATGAAATAATTTATATTGATTCAGTTGCAAGTTTGTATGGGAGAAATAATTTATACAATATTTTAAAAGATACATCGTCTGATATTTTTATACCAATTGTTGCTGGCGGAGGAATTCGTAAAGTTGAAGATATTTATAATATTTTAGAAGCTGGTGCAGATAAAGTAGCAATAAATACCGCTGTCATAGAAAGGCCAGAATTAATAAGTGAGGCGGCTGATATATTTGGCTCTCAGTGTGTTGTGGTTTCCATTCAAAGTAAGCAAGTGTCGCATAATAAGTGGGAAGTATTAACAGAAGGAGGAAGGGAGAGAACGGGTATTGATGTTGTTGAATGGGCTAAGCGAGCGGTAGATCTTGGTGCAGGTGAGATATTATTAACATCAGTTGATAGAGATGGCACAAAGAGAGGTTGTGACACAGAGATAATTAATCAGGTAAGTACTAGTATATCGATTCCGGTAATTGCGTCAGGGGGAGCTGGAAGTATCAAAGATGTCAAAGATGCTGTAATTAATGGGGGGGCCGATGCAATAGCAGTAGCAAGTATTCTTCATTATGATATTGAAAGCGTAAAAAGTATTAAAAATTCGTTGATTGACTATGCTGAGGTAAGACTTTGAGTGTCTCTATTTTAGATTATGGGTGTGGTAATGTTTACAATGTAAAGAGAGTATTAAGTTATATAGGTATTGATAAACCAAAGGTAGTGACAAGTTTAGATGATATTTTACATTCAGATAAATTAATTTTACCTGGAGTTGGTTCATTTCCACATGCAATGGAAATAATGAATAAAAACAATATTGTTAATCATCTCAATGAATATGTCGACTCAGGAAAGTTGTTAATAGGAATTTGTCTAGGTATGCAACTATTATTTGATTGTAGTGATGAAATTGTTAATACAAAAGGACTTGGGTTTATTAATGGTGAAATAAAATCACTTGAAAATATCAAGAAGAATAGCAAAGAAAAAATACCTCATGTTGGGTGGAGTAAAACTCATTTTCATAACATTGATGAAATTAACTATAATAATGAGATGTCAGAGAGTAATTGGCTATACTATAACCACTCATTTTTTGCTAATCCGAGCAACCCCAATGATTGTATAGCAACTTCGAAATTTGGGAATGAGATTTTTTGTGCTGCAGTAAAAAAAGATAATGTAATTGGGTTCCAGTTTCATCCAGAAAGGAGTGCAGAACACGGCTTGAGTCTACTTAAATTTTTTTTAATGAATTAGTGAGATATATTATATGAAATATGCTAAATGGGGTGTGCCAAAAAATGTGCAATTATGCACAAAATGTGTAATATCAAATCAAAGGCCATCATCTGTTATTGAGTACGAAAACGGAGAAAAAGAAATTAAACCAACAATAGTGTTTAATAAAGATGGTGTATGTTCAGCATGTACTTATCATGAAAAAAAATATAATTCAATTGATTGGAACAAAAGAGAAAAAGAGCTTATTGCCTTATGTGATAAATATAGAAAGACAGATGGATCGTATGATGTTTTAGTTCCAGCAAGCGGTGGAAAAGATAGCATATATGTAGCGCATATATTAAAGTACAAATACGGGATGAATCCCTTAACGGTAACATGGGCTCCGCATGCTTATACTGATATTGGCAGAGAAAACTTTGAAAATATGATTGCTGAATTTGACAATATATTAGTAACACCTAACTCAAATGTACACAGAAAGATGACTCAATTATCTTTTAAAAATTTATTGCACCCTTTTCAACCTTTTATGATTGGTCAAAAAAATCTTGCACCTAAAATAGCTATAGAGAAGGATATAAAATTCATAATGTACGGAGAAAATACTGTTGAGGGTGGATCGTTGATGGATGCAAATGATCCATTAATGCCAGCACACTTTTTTGCAAAGCCAGAGTCTAAAATTAAAGATATATCTTTAGGAGGAGTTCCATACAAAGATTTGATTAATCATGGAATTAATGAAAAACATCTTAATATATACCTTCCTGTTTCTTTAGAAAAATTTAAAGAGAAGAAGGTGGAGGTGCACTACATGAGTTATTATAGACTTTGGGATCCTCAGGAGCATTATTATTACGCATCAGAAAATTGTAATTTTCAATCAAATAATGAGCGTAGCGAGGGAACCTATTCTAAATATGCTAGTCTAGATGATAAAATAGACGGCTTTCATTACTATACTACATATATTAAATATGGACTTGGCAGGTGTTCATATGATGCTTCTCAAGAGGTAAGAAATAGACATATTACAAGAGAAGAGGCTGTTGCATTAGTAAGAAAGTTTGATGGTGAATTTCCAGAAAAGAATTTTAAATTTTTCTTAGATTATATTGATATTGAAGAAAAGGAGTTTTTTGATATTATTAATAAGTCAAGATCTCCGAATTTATGGGAAAACAAAGGCGAGAATTACGTTTTAAAAAATAAATTAATTTAAGATTTTTTTTAAATTGATCCTTTAGTAAAAAATGAATAATAATCAAGATCGTAAAAAGGCTTTTGTAATAATAAACTCTGAACAAAAAGGTTTTTTTACAGCAATATCAAAAGTTTTAAGCAATAATTACAATTATGATGTGACAATTGTATGTAGAGATATTTATGTAAAAAAAATTGTAGATAAGTTACTACCTAATTTTGTAAATATTGTTGTTTTATCAGATATTAAATTAAAAGAAATACCTGAGAGTGATATTGTTAAAGTCGCACTTAATTATGAGAAGAAATATGGAATAAATTTAAATAAATTAATGTCAGAAGATAGAGCTTTAGGGCAAGGATATTTGTTTAATATTGAAAAGATTCCAACAATTATTAGATCTTTTTGGCCATATGAGAAAAAATTGTCATCAATTATTGATGTGATAAGAAAATATGAAATTGCTATTAATGCCAATGGAATTATTATACAACAATGGCCTAATAAGATTGTTCACTCAATAGCTAAATACAATGAAGGAGTATCATATTCTCTTGTAAATATGAAATATGGAAATAGATTCTTATGGACTAGTGGAGAATTTGTATCAGGCCATAGTTTTATTAAAAGAATTAAACATAATTTATGTAAAAATTTTGATAATAAAAAATATAATTATCAAATTGAAGAAGATGGTAATAATCTTAATAAGCTAGAGTTAAGTAAATTTTCATATTTTAATGCCCTAAAGAGAGCTTTGTTTCTTATTTGGAATGATACTAAAAACTGGATTAGAGGTATGAACAAAAAAAACTCGTATAAGTACCTTGGTTGGGTGCCATCAGTATTTAGAAAAATTAGTAATTATAAATATGTTAAAAGTATTGGGGTGACTCCAGATCAGTTGACTGATTACAATGTGATTTTTTATCCATTACAAATGGAGCCAGAAGTAGCAATATTGTATTACAGCCCAGAATTTAATAATAGTATGGAAGCAATTTCACAAATATCTAAAGCATCTGAAGTTGGAACCATTATAGTTTTAAAAGAGCAAAACAAAAGCTTTGCTGTTAGATCTAGGTGGTATTACAAACAACTAGAGAAAATTCCAAATGTTGTATGGGCTGACCCAGATATACATAGTTGGGAGTGGATTAAAATATCAAAGGTTGTTGCAACAATAACTGGAACTGCTGGTATTGAGGCTGTTAGCATGTTAAAGCCTGTAATTTCATTTGGAAAACATCAGGCTATTAATCACCTTCCCACTGTTTTTTATGTTAATAGTTTTGATAGTGTAAGTTTGACAATTAAGGATATATTTGAAAGATATAATGAAATGGATTTTGAACATTCGAAAAATGCATTTATAAAAGCACAAGTAGACAGTTCGTTTGATTTTCCAGAGTATAAAAATAAATTTAAATCTATAGAACTAGAAGTTGATTTAGCCGAAAAATCACTACAGAATCTTAATAAGGAATATACACTTTAGTTGTTATTTTTATAATAAAAATTAGGTAATAAAATGTCAGTAGATAAATTAAGAAATAAATTTTTTAATCAGATGGAAATAGAGTTGGAAAAGTTTGTAGACAAGCAAACTGGCCTACTAAAGAAAGAGACTTCTGAACATGTTCATTGTTCATTGTGCAATGAAGATGATTATAGTAATCTTTTTATAAAATCTGGATTTACATATGTTAGATGTAAGTCATGTGGTTTTGTTTATGTAAATCCAAGATTATCTGATAATGCCATTCTTGAAGGGTATTCTGACAGTGATGATGCTGAGTCTAATAGAATATGGAAAGATGTACTACTTTCTAAAGATCAGACGGTATTTAACAATGATGCCTTTTCATTTCTTCTTGAAAAACTTGAAAACATTAACCCAAATAAAGGAAAGCTACTTGACGTGGGATGTTCTATAGGTCATTTTATGTCTATAGCTAGTGATTATGGTTATGATGTTGAAGGTATAGAGCTTGAGCCAGAGGCAAGAAGTGTAGCTATAAAAAAAAGGCTTTAAAGTAAGTGATAATTTGCTTGAAAAGTCCAATATAGAGTCAGATTTTTTTGATGTTGTATCTCTCATGGGTTTAATAGAACATATTCCAAATCCAATTGAATTTATGAAAGAAGTAAGAAGAATATTAAAGCATGATGGCTTTGTAATATTTAATGGTGTACCTAATATTAATAGTCTTAATAATATTTTATTAGGGTCAGAGGCGCGAGTCTTTAATGGTAGAAATCATTTAGGCTATTACACCAAAAAAACTGTTAAGTTTGAATTCTTATTAGAAGAAACAGGGTTTAAGGTTAGGTATTTTGGGACATATGTTCCAGCAGTTGATTCTATTGTTAATAAGATGCAATCTTTAGATCCATTTGAAGATGTAAGTTATGAATATTTAGATGATATTATGGTTGATTTGTTTGAGAATAATAGAGGTGTTATTGAAGACTTGATTATTAAATACAATTTAGGCTATAAAATCAGAGCAATAGTCAGTAAAGCATAGTCGATAAAAATGTCTATCGTTGCTATGATTCCAGCTAGGTCTGGTTCTAAAAGGGTTCTTAATAAGAATATTATAGATTTTTGCGGAAAGCCTTTATTGTATTGGACTGCAGTAGCTGCTATGAAATCTAAGTATATTGATCATGTAATTGTTTCAACAGACTCTAAAGAAATTCAAAGTATTGCAAATGCTATAGGCGTTGAAACGCCATTCTTAAGGCCAAAAGAAATAAGTACTTCTAGTGCGGGAATGATTGAAGTTATGCAGCATTCCTTAAAATGGTTTGAAAGTTGTCACGATTCTGTGGAAGCCTTTATTCTTTTACAGCCAACATCTCCATTAAGAACTTTTAGTCATATTGATGAGGCAATTGAGTTATTTAGGTCATCTAAAGAGAGTTCTCTTGTATCAGTTACTGAAGTTCCTCATATATATCACCCTGATATTGTTCATGATATGGATGATAATAACTTATTAAGTCCGTATTGTAGCGATAAACTTAAAAACCAACAAGAACCATCTGATAATGTAGTTTATGCAAGAAATGGACCAGCAATTTTAATAAATAAGCCAGATGTTATACGCAAAGGGAAAAAATTTGAGGATCCTTTGATTGCTTATGTTATGGAAAATAAAAATTCTATTGATATTGATGAATATGAGGATTTGTGTGTCGCTGAATTTATCATGAAAAGTAGTTAATCATATATGAAAAAAGTAGCGGTATTTACAGGTAAAAGAGGCGGTTTTGGTGCGATGTTTGGCATTATGGACTTAATTAATAGTGATCCTGAAATGGAATTACAGATTATTGTTTCTGATATGCACTTATCAGAAAAATTTGGATCAACAATAAGTGAGGTTGAAGGCAGATATGAAGTTTCTGCATATGTAGATTTAGGGGAGTATGGGGATAATTTAATTGATAGAACAAAAGCATTAGGAAAATGTATATATGAATTGTCTAATGCACTTGAAAAATTAAAACCAGATCTGTTGTTATTATTAGGAGATAGGGGTGAAACTTTAGCTGCGGCATTTTGTGCTGTTGAAATGGGGATTATAGTTGGGCATATACAGGCTGGAGATATATCTGGTGGTGTTGATGATATACATAGGCATGCAATAACAAAACTTTCACACTTGCATTTTTCACAAAATGAAAGCCAAAAACAAAGGGTTATAAATCTTGGGGAAATTCCAGAACATGTTTGGAATACCGGAGCTCCATATATTGATAATGTTATTAATGCACAACTCAAACCTACATTAGAGGTACTAAATAAATACGATATACCATTCAATAGTGAAGGTTTTTATATAGTCCTCCATCATTCTGATACGTATAATTTAAAAGAATCATCAAAACAGGTTAATTCTATATTAAAAGTACTTAGCACTGTATCTAAAAGCAAGGTTGTTATATATCCATGTTCTGATCCAGGTCATATTGGAATAATAAGAGAGATAAATAAGTATAAAAATACTAATGATTTTTACATGTTTAAAAGTATAGAAGCTTTGGATTTTTTGTCTTTATTAAAAGGAGCAAAGGCATTAATAGGAAATTCTAGTGGAGGTATTATAGAGGCGCCTTATTTCAATTTACCATTTGTACTTGTAGGAGGCAGGCAAGATGGTAGGCAATACGGTAATAATGTTATAAAAGTTGAATCAGATTATGAAAATAATATTATAAAAGCATTATCAACTATTGATTCAGATATGTTTGCTAAGAGGATGGAAGGGGATGTTAATTTGTTTGGCGATGGAAATGCATCTAGAAAAATATATGGAGCTATAAAAAATACAAACCTTGATGACAAGCTGTTTAGAAAGAGAATTGTATATTAGTTTTTAACGTCACTGAAATGTTTAATAAAAAAATTAAAATAAAAAATAGAATTATTGGTGCAGGTTTCCCTTGTGTTATAGTTGCTGAAATTGGCCCAAATCATAACGGATCTTTTGATCTTGCACTGCAAATGATTGAGTTGGTAGCAAGATCTGGATGTGATGCTGTTAAATTTCAATATAGAAATGCAGATAAAGAAATTTTTGACAAGGATACATCTTCATATTATTATAATGAGTCACGCTATGATTTTATAAAAAATGTACAAGAGTTTACCGATGAACAACATTATGCTTTGAGAGAACGAGCAAAGAGCCTTGGTTTGATATACATATGTTCATTGATGACTGATAGTTTGCTTGATAAGGTTATTAAACTAAAGCCTGATTTTATTAAAATTCCTTCTGGTGAGGCTAATAATCCATGGTTAATAGAAGGAGCTGCAAAGTCCAAAATTCCACTTGTTGTATCAAGTGGAATTAGTACGCATACTGAAGTTGATAAATTAATAAATAATATTAAAAAATTTAACGTAAAGGATTTTATCTTACTTCATTGCCTTTCAGAATACCCTACTTTATTGAAAGATATTAATCTCAGTGTTATTAGTAAATTTTATAACAAATACAATTGTGTGGTTGGCCTTTCAGATCATAGTAGAGAGATTTACGCAGTTGCATCATCAGTTTTATTGGGGTCAGCTATGATAGAAGTTCACTTTACATTGAGTAGGGAAATGAAAGGCCCTGATCATAAAGTTTCTTTAGAATATGAAGAGTTGAAAGATTTAGTGAAAAATGTTCGTATGTTTGAGTTAGCTAAAGGGTCAGGAAAAAAAAATACTGGAGCACATGTTGATAATATGAGAAATACATTTACTAATTCTATTGTTGCAAGAAAAAAAATTAAACCTGGTGATATTCTTTCTAAAGAAAATATTGCTTTAAAAAAACCCGGTACTGGCTTAGGGGTTGAATATATCGATAAAGTTATTGGGTCAAAGGCATTGGTTGATATACAAAAAAATAATCCTATTGGCTTGGAGGATTTTTCAAAATGAAAATACTTATTACGGGCGGGTGTGGATTTATAGGTTTAAATCTTATTAACGAACTCATTAATAAAAATGTTGAAGATTTGGTTATAGTTGATAATCTTTCAAATTCAAGTATTGAAAATTTAGAAACTTTAATATCCTCTTTTGGCAATATAAAAAAGAATACAACAACAGGAATTAGGGGTAAGGATAGCTTAGATTCAATTGAATATATTGTATCTAATACTAAAATTAGAGTTTATATTGCTGACATATGTGATGTAAATACAAGTATTTTCTTATGTAAGGGTGTTGAAAGTGTAATTCACTTAGCTGGTCAAACAAGTGTACAGCCATCATTGAAAGACCCTGTTAATGATTTTAACAATAATATTATTGGATCTTTCAATTATTTAGAGTCATGTAGAGTTAATAATGTGAGTAAATTTATAGTTGCATCATCTGCTGCAGTATTAGGCAACTCTCCATCACCACAGAGAGAGGATTATCCTTATAGGCCTCTATCGCCATATGGAGCAAGTAAGTCAGCAATTGAGTCATATTGCTCTTCGTATTATAATTCTTTTGGTGTTAATACTATTGCATTGAGATTTTCTAATGTATATGGCCCTTATTCATGGAATAAAGGTAGTGTTGTAGCTAAATTTATAAAAAGAATTATGTGTCAAAAAAATATTGTAATAAATGGAGATGGATTACAAACAAGAGATTTTTTACATGTTTCTAATATAGTTGATGTTATTACTGACATTGTATTTGATACAAATAATAAAATTTTTGAATATGGATCGCCATTAAACATCGCGACAGGGATTCAAACCACTGTTAATGAGCTTTGTAATAAGATTAAAAGAAAGTTTAATAAAAAGATTAATATAGTTCATGGTGAAAAATTAGATGGCGATGTATCATCAAGCTCTCCATCGGTTGAAAAATTATCTAAGGTTGCAAGTGTTGATAGTTTTTATTCTCTTGATGACAAACTAGAAGAAACTATAGAGTGGTTTTCTTATAATGTTTAAGGGTCTAGATAACTTTAG
>Ga0233434_1004178_pt1 | contig 11233 bp, 9 predicted proteins | sample SI_122_August201_4_FD_182738 | JGI IMG/M metagenome (GOLD analysis project Ga0233434, IMG submission 182738) | Seawater microbial communities from Saanich Inlet, British Columbia, Canada - SI_122_August2016_120_MG | ecosystem: Environmental > Aquatic > Marine > Inlet | place: Canada: British... | reverse complement strand
TCTCGAAATCCCTTCTCCTTAAGTAATCGACCTATTGTAAGAAATATACAGCTCTCTTTATTTATTATCGGAAGATGGGCGAATCGAGATAAATCTACCCCTGAACCCTTTACAATACAACATTTTACCTGGGGTAAAATTTTTAGATTTAGGAATTCATTCCTATTATCAGGATTCTGAAATATTACCGACGATGCCCGGACTAACGCACATCTGTACAAAAAAGCCACCAGTCGAACCAGAAAATTACGTAGGATATTCCCACCTTGGAATGCAAACCCTAGTCCTGTAATCAGGGCATAAAAACGAATATTGGGTAATCCGCGAAGGACAAAACCACCCCAGATAATCGGCTTTATCGTATAGGCCATCACCACATCAGGTTTTAAGTCACGAAAAGTTTTGCGGAGAAAAAGAAATGTATTTATATCTGCTAGAGGATTTATGCGATTTCTCTGAACAGGAAAGGGAGTAAAACTAACCCCCATATCCTTTAAGCTTGAAACTACATCAGGGGTGGCCTCCCCCGCCATCGCAATGACCTCATGACCCGCTGCAACCAACTTCAATAGAAATTCGCCACGGAAATTCAAAAGAGATTCAGGCAAAGCCCCGACAATAGCTACTCGCATTTAACTACCTTGATAAAAAATACAACTCTTATTGTTTTTCCAACCATAATTGAAACATCAAAACATTCCATAGATAATGACCTAAATTCCGGTGACCTGACAAATGCGATTCCCAAAGAGCCCGAATCGGTGCCGGATGGAAAATACCCTCAGCCTTCAAACGAGCTTCATCAAGCAACTCTTCGGCCCATTCTTTGAGAGGCCCACGTAACCAATCATGAATAGGAATTCCAAACCCCATCTTGGGTCGGTCAATCAAGTCTTGCGGAAGATAACGGTATAGAATTTGATTGAGTGGCCACTTCATTTCTCCATCGCGTATTTTCACTGATAGGGGGAGTGTCCATGCAAACTCAACAATACGATGATCAAGGAACGGTACCCGGGTTTCCAATGAAACTCCCATCGCCGCACGATCCACCTTTACCAAGATATCGTCCGGCAGGTAAGTAAGCAAATCCAGAGCCATCATACTTTCGACATCACTCAAGCCGGTTAAATCGGGTTTGTTCCCCGTCAACAATGTATCGGGTTCGCGACCCCCTATGACCAGTGCTTCAGGATCGGGAAGCAACGAAACCAATCGCAGATAAAGTTCATCAATGGAACGGCTTGCCATTACCCCAGCCCCCTTATGCAACTTATCACCGATATTTACAAATCGGTTGGAACCTGGGATATATTTGCAAAAGTTATCCCATGCTTGAGGTTGAATAGCCTCTACCCCTTTGGCTATTAATTTCCTGAGTGACCGCGGCAACAATTCAATTTTTTTCCACATACTGGCTGTCATCTGGTATCGGTTATAGCCCCCAAACAACTCATCGCCTGCATCACCAGAAAGGGAAACGGTTACATGTTGCCTAGCGAGCTGGGCCACTAAAAATGTAGGGATTTGGGAAGAATCGGAAAAAGGTTCATCATAAAGGCTAGGAATGTTGGGGATCACCGCTCTTGCAATATTTGGAGGCACATACAATTCGGTATGATCCGTACCCAAATGCTGGGCAATGGCCTTGGCATAGACCGCCTCGTTATAACCTTCCTCATGAAAACCGATTGAAAAGGTTTTTATTTTTTGAGTTGATTGAGCCTGCATCAAGGCAACCACAGTAGACGAATCCTTTCCACCTGAGAGAAAGGCACCCAAAGGAACATCTGCCACCATTTGCTGCTTTATGGCATCTTTTGCTAACAGTTCAAGTTCATCGACTGCCTCTAAGGGAGTTCCAGAAAAGGGGGAGTTAATTCCTTGTTTGATCAAATCAATGGCAGACCAATATTTCCAGATTTTTGGTTCTCGTTGATTTTGAGGCAAGCTCAGAAGACAACCCGGTTCTAATTTCTGAATACCGCTGTAAATAGAGTAGGGAGCGGGGACATAGCTATACCTCAGAAAAAGACACACAGATTCTCTACTTATTTCTGCTTTAAATGCCGGGTGCTTCTTGAGTGCTTTTAACTCTGAAGCAAACATAAAACTACTGCCCTGCCATCCATAATAAAGAGGCTTTTCCCCAATTCGATCCCGACCTAAAAACAAAGTATTTTCACTTTTATCCCAAACAGCAAAAGCAAACATACCCACCACACGCTCTATTGCACCTTGTATACCCCAACGATCAAAACAAGCGAGAAGGGATTCTGTATCAGAATGTCCTCGCCATGAGCTTTCCCCCAGTTCTTTCCTAAGATCAAAATGGTTATAAACTTCACCATTGAAAACAATTACATAGCGACCGCTAGGGGAAATCATAGGTTGCTGGCCAGCTGAAGATAAATCCACTATCGAAAGACGACGATGACCCAGTCCAATTTGCTGATCCATATCGCACCAATATCCAGAATCGTTCGGACCGCGGTAGGAAATAGTATCAGCCATGCGCTGAAGTAAAGCCTCTGTTCCTTCCTTTCCTTCGAGGGAATCTCCACCTAAAAAACCAACTAATCCACACATCAGTTATTCACTTTTTCTTTGGAACATTTATAACCTACGGCACACCAAAATGGTTCTTGCTCAGAAAATACGATTCCGTCAAGGCCCGATTGTTCCATCATAAATCGGATTTGGTCGCGAGAAAATCGTTTCTCAAGGCGGGTACCAAACCTGTCTAGAGCATCTGTACGCATCGTATAAAAGCTGCGGTTTCTATAAGCACTCAAAGGAAGACTACTTACATTAAAACCCATCATTTCCATTACCCTGGAAAACCTTGCAAGAGGGAAATATATTAAAATCGAAATAACCTGACAGGTTATATATCTCAAGCTTTGAGGGAAACAGGAAATTATATTGCGAAATATATTACTTGCTTGCCAGAGAGACCGAAACCACCAAGGCCGATTATCAAAATTGTAATAAAGATAAATTAAAAAAGGGGCTCCGGGCTTAAGCTTATTAACACATGCTTGTATCCCACCTTGAGTATCCGGAATATGGTGCAACACCCCCAATGAATAACCAAAATCCAAACTACCATCATCAAGGGGAATCGTATTCGCCGTAGCTTTATGAAACTCACAATTATTAAACTCTGAAAGATTTTTACGGGCAACATTAAGGGCATTACTTGGGTCTACACAATGAAGACGCCCCACTTTCGGAGCAACTAGCTTTGCCCAACGACCACTTCCGCACCCTACGTCAAAACCTATGGCATTTTCAGGTAATAGATGCCAGGGGAATATTGAAAAGTATTGGTCAAATATCTCTTTATGCTCAATCTCAGGAAGTTGCGATTGATCAAAACGATTCCACTCATCCCCAAACCCTTTGACAGTAGCAGGGTGTATATTGAACTCCTGATTAATTTTTTTACTCATATGTTGATTGATCTTATTTTGTTTTACTTTTAGATACAAATATTCAAATTAGATAAGCCACATTATATGAAGGATTTTTTGCTCAAATTTAGTTTTCTGATGTCATGGAAGCATTTACAGGAGCTAAGGGTTTTGGTCTTAGCCTTCTAGGTTTTGAATAAGCAAAGGCAGACAAAACCAAGAGACCTAGCCCGGGAATATGATGTCGGACAGCAGTCCCCCAATTAATTGTGCCCTGAGCAAAGATAACCTCAATTGCAAAATATGAGATAAAAATGAAAAACATAGCATTTTTCATCTTCCCTGATGCTCTACGCATCCCAGTCCATCCCTTCCATATCAAATACACTCGCAGTAAATTTTCCAATACAATAGCAATGTCCTGAGGTCTGCTAACTCGCCAAGGCATAGGCTCGAACAAGTATTGAAATAACGCATTTGGAATAAATAATATCAAGTCAGAATCGCTTTTTATATCTACTACCGTATCTCGGTATGTAGTAGAAGCACCGTATTGTAGGGCAGTTCTAACCCCACCGTTTTGATAATTTTGAATTCCAACTGCCAGACCATCACGAAGACTTCCAAAATCTCTTCCAGAATCAAAAATTACTTTAACGCCCATAGTTACTATCAAAACAAGAATAGGCAAAGCAAATACAAGCTTGATTTTATTGAACCCATTTTTATATCTTCGGCGTGCTAGTAAAATTAATGTTGAAGCAAGGATATACGTCCCAAATACTACTAACCCACGGTGCAATAAGAACATAAAATAAACCGAAAACAGCATTGTCAACCAATGCATGTAAGATTTATTCCAATAAATATTTAACGCTGCTAATACAGCTAAATTAACGAATAATAATTGATATGGTTCACGTAAGGTTACACTTGTCACAATAATTGAAGATGGAAGCAATGCATAAACAAGCAGTATTTTTTTTTGGTTCGATTTTTCAACTAATAAAATGCCCATAATTTTCATCAAAATCAAAGCCGATACCAACCAAGCTAAGTTCGACATCAGACTGCCAATGAATCGAGAATCTGTTGTCAAAAAATATACAAAACCAAGCCCACAACTCATCACATGCCGAATATTTTCTTCGCAATTTAAAACTGTTGGGTTATTCGAAAATATTGCCGCCCATCCATGAAAAGATGCTGGATCCGCCGTTTGGCCAAATTCGAAATCAAAAAAACCATTCCATATTGCGACAATCAAGCGCAGAAAAAAACCTATAGATATTAAAAGGCGGGTATCTATAAGCATTAAAGTTCAAGCTCCATATATTTGGTCAATGGTGAGTATTACGTTGATATATCTATAAATAATGCAATTGCATTGAAGAGAAATTGGAAACTATTTAATATCGAAAAATATATTTATTGGGAGAACTCCTAACGATTTAAAAACATTTGAATATTGGTAATCCGACTTTCACAAGTGACATTCTCATTCTTATCGCATGGAAAAAGACATAAATAATGTAGTTATATAATAGTTACAACTCGAGATAAGACCGCAGTATGCCCCTGACCTGAAACATCAATGTCATCTACTTGATAACCTTGATTTTTTAATTCAGAAACAAGGCGCACCCATTTACTCTTTGATACCGGGTGATCATGTTTGGGAGCCCAAGCATCATAAGTATCCATCACCGACCATTTATAAGCACAGTCAATATCAATTTTTCCGTCAAGAAATAAATTGATTCCATATACACTATTCGGAGACCTATTGACCACGTACCTCAACAATTTCAACAACCCCTTCTTTTTATGCAGTCTACGAAGAATTTTTAATTGAATTGGAAATGTTTTTCCAACAAAACTTTCTACTATCTCTAATCTCCGCTTATCATCTACTTTTAACAATGAAAAAAATGGCCTAATCACGTAAATCAATGGGTTAAAATCTTTGATGCTTGTGGAGTATATATCCATAAGCAAACGCCCCTTTTTTTTAGGAAATTTTGACAATTCTAAAATAGCTCTTTGATTATTCCCAGTGTGCTGAATGACTCCATAACAAAATACAATATCAAAAGAACTTTCCTTCAACGGCAAGTTAAAAAGGTCTCCCTGAATAAGCAATAAATGCCCTTCTTCCACAGATTTCTTATGGTTGCGCCAGTTTGCATCAATAGCAGAAGAATAATCGACTGCTAAAACTGTTGCTCCATATTTTAAAAATACTTCTGTAAACCTACCATTTCCAGCTCCCACCTCAAGAATAGTTTTTCCATAAAAATCATCAGGGCATAGTTTTGATTGAGTTAATAATCGCTTTTCTGACTCATCCGAACCATTGAACGAGTCTAGTTGAACAGTTGAAAATTTATTCCACTGCAATCCAAAGTTAGAATGGTAAGTTCCATCTACATACCTTGGAATGCCATTCTTTATTTTTGTTTTCTTACCACATGAGCTACATTCAATAAAATTCTCACTCCAAGTTTGGTTGCCGTTGTTACATTCAAGACATTTTAAATGATTCCTCAAAATATTTCCCAAAACCACACCAATACCATTTTTATTGATTATTATATGCAAAGATCAGCGTCAGTTCATGGTCTGATTCGAGTGAACAGAACACAAATCCCACTTAATTTTTAATTAATTTATATGTAACTCCACCCTGCAAATAAAATTTAAGGCTTTTAATTGAACGGAAAAGTGGAAGGGCTCCAATATAGAACGATGGTACTTTCTTTAAAACATTCCAGCCAATCTCAACTATTGCCTGCTCAATTTGGTCTGAATTCCATTTATTTAATTGGATTTCCGACCCTTCCCCTAAATTTCGGATTTTTGTGCCGGATGCGTAGAAACCCATTCTCCCTCTCTCTTGGTCCTTTTGAAGTCTTTCACTCCAATACTGGCAAAGAGAACTCTCACTCACCAAATTTGTTGCCCATGGAAAATATATATAATCGTATAAGTGGTTTCCTCCAGGAGAATGAAAATAATCAACACCCAACAACAATTTCCCTCCTGGTTTGATTACGCGATACATTTCTTGGAGAGCTTTTTTCGGATTTTTTACATGCTCTAATACCGAATTTGAAAAAACCAAATCAAATTCATTATCCGGGAAGTTTAAATTCTCAGCGTTCCCCTGAATAAAGTCCAAGTTTTTATTTTTGCCTTGATTAAAATATGATCTAGACCAGTTTACTTTCTCAGCAGAAAACTCAAGACCAACAACCTTCTTTGCGCCCATTTTAGCAAATTGATGAGAATTTTGCCCTAAGCCAGAGCCAACCTCTAATATATATGCACCATCCCACCAGCCCGGCGAAATAACATTGTCAAACACCTCTACCCCACCTTTAATGCCTTGAATATAACTAAGGTAACTGTCATGCAAGTGATCAGAAATTGTCTTTTTACAAAACATATTTGCCCATTCAATAAACTCAAGGTCTTTTAGATATTCATTTGTTCTGTTCGGCCTGAGCGATCGAATGGTTTTTAGAAAAATCCAAATAATTAAAAATCGGAGTTGGAATATTAGTCTGGCAACAGACTTTAAAAACGATTCATTCTGAGGAAAAGAATTCTTAGTATTAAACACAAAATTAACCTCTTTAATCACCACATATATTTATTAATTTTGAACTGATTCAACCTTTTCCCGCAAAATTGGATTAAAAACTGCCTGACTTCTGCTGAATAATGGAATCTATGATGCAATGACAAAGCCAAAGGTGAATAATTTCAACAGGCCCATAGAATAGCGATGATACATAAAAATTAAAATCGCCCATAGCCCTCAATGTATTCCTCATTTCAAATCCGGGAAAGGAGGAAAATTGGAATATGTGACACGGATAGCAACTTCTAGATTGAAGACAATTCTGTCATCATCAGACGGATTTATTAGTAAAATCTTTTCCCGTTTTGGCTCTAGAAAAAAGTTTTACAAAAATATTTTGAGTTTCCTCTAAAACTTTACAATCATGTAGCATTTGCAATTGAGATTCCATAGAGATATTAAAAAGTTATATGGGAATAAGGCCTAGAAAATTATTAGCTGATAACAAATAGAAAACATTACAAAATTTCATTTTATCCTATCGAATTATTAGGGAGGGTGGGGGCGAGGTGCCAAAGAGGGGCAAATTAAATAATCCACTTAAAAACAAAAATTTATAAAATAAAGTGTAAGCTTAGTTTTAGCCCAACCTTGGATAATCGAAAATACCCTAGCCATGGCCTTCAGAACTGCCCTCAACTCATATTTATTTTAAGTTTAAGCAAACTCAAACAATATTCATTCCATTTTAATTTTTTCCTGCAAAATGCTAAAACTCATCTATAAGAAAAAAGGAAAAAAGGTGATTTTCTTTTTTCTGATATGCTGATATTTTAAACAAAACCATGACTTAAGGGAAAGTAGTTTAAACGTGAAAAAAAATAAATTTGTTGTTTATACTGCACTATTCGGAAAATATGACGACCTCTTGGATCCTGTTCCTTCTGCAGATTGTGATTATATTTGTTTTACTGATGATCCGCTCTTTAAATCAGATCTCTGGGTAATACAAGTTGTTCCCTGCATTTTATCAGACAAAATGATGAACAGGTTGTACAAAATAAAGCCTCATGTATATTTAAAGGACTATGCGGCCAGCATTTATCTAGATTCAAACATTAAGATATTGAAAGACCCTATAGGGTTATTCAATAAATATTTAGACTCCTCGAATTTCTTAGCAATAAAGCATGTAGAAAGAAATTGCATTTACTCCGAAGCCCTTTCTTATTTGGCAAATAGAGGTAAAGACTATAGACTGGCGATTGACCAAATGCTTTTTTATGCAAAAGAGGGATATCCCATCAATAACACTTTGACCGAGAACAGGATATTATTTCGCTCTCACAATGACAAGGAAGTCAATAGCCTCATGGAAATGTGGTGGAAGGAGTTAAACACTTGGGTGCAAAGGGATCAACTATCCTTATGCTATGTTGCATGGAAAATGAAATTTAAAATTGGTTTTATCTCTGAAAATCCTCGATTTAAAAATGATTATTTCAAATGGTGTCCACATAAAGAGAATGATAAACGACTATTTTACAGATTGATAAGAAAACTAAAGTTTTATTGCAGGTTGATTTTAATTTATCCAATTTTTGTTTTTAAAATCGGCATCATTGGAAAAGCCTTTTTTAACAAGCCCGTTTAAAACGAATTCCGCTTTTTTCCTTAACGAAAAACCGAAGAAAAAAGATCATCCCATTTTGAAAGCATAATCTCTTCGCTGTAATTCTTCTCTACAAAATTTTTGCCTTTTTGCCCTGCTTCTTTTCTTGCAGTTTCATCATTCATATATTTCTCTAAAGTATTAAACCATTCGTCCTGAGTTCGGCATGTCATGGCCAAACCACATTTATTCATGGCTCTTTTATAAGCATCTGTAGCTGAAACCACTGTTGGCATACCCATGCGCCAAAGCAACAATAATTTATTCTCTGGTTTACCAATAGCGAGAGAATTGTCCATTCCCAAAGGCTTATTTAAAGGTATGGGAATAATAGCCATGTCAAAGGAGCTAACTGTAGAGGCAAGGGTTTCACCTTTCCACTCATGAACATGAGAATTTTTAAATATTTTTTTTGCAAGTGGGAGAGTTGATTTTATGCAGTATTTTCCCATGTATTTTCCGTAGGATAAATCGGTCACAGCATGAAAAGCTATTTTATATTTAGAACTAAGTGCCTGCAATACTTCACTTATCTCAAAAACAAACTTCAAATTTCCAGGCATTCCCTCCCATACCAGGTTGAAAATTTCCCCTGCGGAATATTCAACTTTGGTTAAACTCATTAAGGAAAAATGAAAATCCAATATGACATGAACATTTCGACAAAAAGGATAAATGCTTATTTTTTGTTCTTCTGTACTGCACACTACCCCATCCGCACGTTGACACATGGCCTGCAATGCTTTCCAATGATTTAATCTCAAATAACTACTTTGGCCTGCAATGTACTTTGCAGAGCCTCTAAGTAGTCCTTTTAGGTTCCATCTAGGGACATTCAAATAGGAGTCCACAAAATCGTATATTATTTTGCAATTTCCTTTTTGATATTCACTCCAAATACTTATATCGGCATTTTGGGTTAAGACAACCAAGTCATAAACTTCGGAAGGCTTCGCATGTTCAAATTTTATATTTCTTTTTTCAGCAAAATAACAGAACCTTCTTAGGTCCCCTGGGTGGTCAAAATTTTCACTTAAAGGGTCGTATCCTATTTTTAAGTCTTTTAGTCTCATACAAGCCTTAATATTATTGCTATTGTAATTTTGAGGAAGGGCAAATCATAGCTCGTTTATTATTTATTATATTGAGTCGGGTTGGTGACAACAATATCAGAAGAAGATTTAGTTTTATTTAAACACGATTCGTCTTGTATTAAATAATTAATTAAACCTCCAAGAGTTCCACAAATTATTGGAAGAGTTGTTGCCTTAAACAACAGAAAAGATTTCAAAACAAAGATCGGACGACAAGTTTTATCCCAAAAAAACCTAAGCAAATCCCCCAATAATACCAGATCAATAATCAGCAGTAGTAACAAGGCAATTATTTCTACCTTTAAAGATACAGGTCCATTTGGGATAGCAAACATAACGAATAAAAATATATAACCAAAAACCAGAAAAAAACTTAGCCTAACCCTAGAAGGTACAAAGGTATCACTCAAATGCAAATCATTTATCTTTCTAAGTCGATAGAAAATCATGTCTTTGGATTTCAAATAATAATCCATAAATATTGATTTCAGGTTAAAACTTTTAAAATGATAACCTCGACTCCCCTGGCAAACATGAACTTTTAAATTATTTTTTTGGAATTTAAAACCAAGGTCAACATCCTCATATGATTTCAGGTTTTCTGAAAAACCCCCTACTTTCAGAAAGTTTTCTTTGCTTACTGCAAACTGCGCAGAAGAAAAGAAATTTCTTCCCGGGGGAATGTTTTCAAATCTATATAGAAGGTATAAGTCTTGAAAGGTTGAAATTGCTGAAGTATAAGGGTTTTTTTCATCATAAACACCGCCTACAAGAGCAAAATCATCTTTGAGGCAAGCTAGTAATTTGGATAAAGATTCCGGCAAAACTTCCACATCAGAATCAATAAACACAAGAATAGGATAAGAATCCATTCGCGCCCCTAAATTTCGAGCTTCAGAGGCAAAAAGCTGGGCCTTGGAATGGATTAATTTTAAATTCGAAATTCCAGGAAGTTCAAGGATGGTCGGAGAGGAATCTACAACTAAAATTTCATATTGTCCTTCATGATTTTTCAATTCAAGCTCAGCGGCTCTCAAACTTCGGATTAGTTGCTTTCCAGAGTTAAAGGAGGGGAATATAACCGATATATTCATTTCCATATCCACTCCAATTTAACCTAATATACCTGCAATCATACTGTGAACTAGCTTGGAAGGATTGAAAAGAAGACTTGAAGACATTGCGCATTCGTGTGTAATGATAATTACGGTTTAGCTCTGCCTCCAAAAATCCGATATAAATGAAAACAACAGACTGATATGTTATAGTTTCCACTATTAAGTGGTTTATATATAACCAGTTCCACTTTCCCAAGCTACTTATGAAAGTTTGCCTGATAGAACCTTCCAAATTTGTTTCCCTAACGAACTTCGTGTCAACGATAAGTATGCCGCCGTTGGGTTTGGCATATATAGCCTCAGCAATACGTGAAGAAGGTCATGATGTCACGGTAGTGGACGGTCCC
>Ga0233434_1004171_pt1 | contig 11243 bp, 11 predicted proteins | sample SI_122_August201_4_FD_182738 | JGI IMG/M metagenome (GOLD analysis project Ga0233434, IMG submission 182738) | Seawater microbial communities from Saanich Inlet, British Columbia, Canada - SI_122_August2016_120_MG | ecosystem: Environmental > Aquatic > Marine > Inlet | place: Canada: British... | reverse complement strand
CCTGTTTTCTCACTAAAACACTTCCAACATATCCAGCACCACCAGTAATCAATATAGAATTAAGTGAACGCATGATAAATTTCTAAGTCATGTTTATTTATCGTTTGTTAAAAATTAATTATAATGAAAAAAATCAATCAAATTGAACCATCATTAGGAAATGAGGAAAAAAAAGAATTGATTGATGTTATTGATTCTGGTTGGTTTACTGAAGCAGGTAAAACAAAAGAATTTGAAAAAAGATTTGCAGAATTTGTGGGCTCCAAATACGCCATAGCAGTAACTAGTGGAACGTCAGCATTATTTCTGGGCCTAAAATCTATGGGAATTTCAAAAAATGATGAAGTATTGATTCCAGATATGACATTTGTTGCATCTCCAAATGCTGTTGAATTATGTGGTGCTAAACCTGTTTTAATAGACATTGAAGTAAAATCTTTGAATATTGATCAAGAAAAATTAAAAGGAAAAATTACAAAAAATACTAAAGCGATAATGCCTGTTGATTTTAATGGAAGATCTACAGATATTTTTCAATTAAAAGAATTTGCAGAAAAAAATAACTTGTTACTAATAGAAGATGCATGTCATGCAATAGGATCATTTTATGATACAAAACATATGGGAACTGTAAGTAATATTGGAGTATTTTCATTTTCAACTCCTAAAATTATTACAACAGGACAAGGAGGGATGATAGTTACCAATGATAAAAATATTTATGAAAAATGTCTATCGTTAAAAGATTTTGGTAGAGAAAGTGGCGCTAAAAAAAATATGAAAAAATCATTTCTGCATAAATCCATAGGATATAATTTCAAATTTACTGAATTTCAAGCTGCAGTTGGAATAGCTCAGATAAAAAAGTTGGAGAGTCGAATTAAAAAGAAGAAAAATATGTTTAAACTTTATAAAGAATTTTTGTCACAAATTAAAAAAATTGAGTTCATAGATACAAATATTCAAAAAACTACTCCATGGATGATTGATATTTTATTAACTAATAATAAAACTCGTGAAAAATTAATTGATTTTCTTGCTAAAAATAATATTGGAACAAGAATTTTTTATCCACCAATTCATAGTTTAACTCCCTACAAAAGCATCGATAAGAATTTTTTGACAAGTACAAAAATTTCAAAACAGGGTTTATGGTTACCTTCATCAACTACTTTAACCGATAATGAATTAGAATATGTTTGTAAAAAAATTAAACAATTTTTTATGAATTAGAAGATTTTACTGAAAAACCACCTACTAATTTTAAAGCAATAAATCCAATTAATACACCAAACCACAATGTAAAAAGTCGTATAATAATAACAACTACAACTCCAGTAGCAAGATCTATACCTTGAATATTTAATAATCCAACAAAACTACCTTCTGTAATCCCTAATCCACCTGGTAGAAAAGATAATGCACCTAAGAACAATGACGAAGCATATGTTGAAACTACTTCAGGAAAACCTAATGACTCAATGTTTAGGGCTTTTAATACATAGAAAACTGCAAAAGATATTATGACCCAGTTTAAAAGAGATAGAATTACTGAAGGTGTAAAAATCTTAATTTTTGTAGAAGTCTTTAAGATTTCGTGAGATTTGGATAATGGTTCAATAAATTTCTTAGAAAATTTGAATTTTGATAATAGGATAATAGATTTATCAAATGTTATTTTTGAGGAGAATATCACAAAAATAATAATTGATATAATGAGTCCTCCTAGAACTATAATTCCTATCTGTGGAAAATACAAAATTCCAATAGATGATGCTATAACAGCTCCTAAAAGATCATAAAATTTTTCAATGAATATTAAAGGAGTGGTTTGTGTTCTTTGAATTCCAAATTTCTCTCTTAATATTTGACTACGTAATAATTCACCCAATTTTGCTGGAGTAATATATAATGCCAATCCTGCGATATATACCAAGAAATCACTACGAAACGGAATTTTTAAATCTAAATTTTTACAAAGCAATCGCCATCGAAAATATAATGGAATCCACGAAATAACCACAAAAATCAAGATAAGGGGGACATATTCATATTTGAAAGTAATAGAATTTGATTCAAGACTTGAAATATCTGATAAAAATAAGAAAATAGAATAAAATGCAATTGAGATTAGTACAATAATCAAAAACATTTTTGAGAAATTCATTAGTGAAAATATTCAATAATACACTTTAATCTTTACTAAAATATATTCTCAAAAGGTTCATGTCAAATAAAAAAAATAAAATTTTTATTTAAAATTTCTTTAGATCATATGTAAGCAACTAAAGAAAATATCTGATATGACTTAGTTTTAAAAAAATTCAGAATGACATAGTTATACTGATGCCATTATAGAAAATGTGATAATTGTGATGTTTATTTCATAATCTCAATTAATTCTCGGCTACGTAAGAATTTTGATCTTCATATTTCTAATATCATTTATAATGTATAAGAAATGTTAAGGCGATATGCTACTTGTATCTCAAAATGCAGGAAATTATGATATCGTATTACCAAACGATGCAGTATTTCGAATAAATTTAGCTTGGTGTAACACTATCAAGGAACTTGAAGAAAAATTATCAAAAAATAAAGAATCAGATTTTTTCATAGATTTACCTGTGGGCAGGATTAAACCTCCAAATAACAGATATACGTTGGACGATATGATTCCAATAATTAAAACACATTCTAATGTTAAATTTTTTGCAGTTTCAAATGTAGAGTCAAAAAATGATTTAATTGAATTTTTACAAAAATTACCTAATTCAATTAACATTGTACCAAAAATTGAGAGTCCAAAGGCAGTACAAAATATTGATGAAATTTGTAATGTCTTAAAAACAGAAAATAAAATGGTAATGTTAGATCACGATGATTTATTTTCATCAATTATTCGTAACAAAGAAAATAAAGATAGTTTTCAAAATTATATAAAAAAATTAGTTGATTACTGTCAAGAGAACGATATTGGATTATTAAGAACAGTAGGAGTTGTATTTAGTGATGATGAAAAAAGAATTACACAGTATGAAAAATAAATCACTACAATACAAGATTAAAAGTTTAAGATGTTTATCGTAAGAGAGAGAAATTTATTCATTCAAAATATTTTTTATTAAAATTATTGATATAAAATAAGATTTTTCATAGAAGGGAATAACAAAGAAATTTAGATTAATTTTAAAGAGAGATTGATATATATCAAAAATAAGAAAATTTTATGAGTTTTAAATCGTATATGAGAAGATTATTGCTGACATATCCTAAATTTAACCCGTATAGATTTTCTCCAGACTATACATTTAGATTTTTAACAAGTTCTTTTCGACATTTACCTCATTTTTTAATTATTGGAACTAGTAAAGCTGGAAAACATAGTGTACTATCATATCTAAACCAACATCCAGATATCAAAGCTGGAACAAAACATAATGTTGGAGTATATTATTTTGATACGACGTTTGAATACAAATCTCTATCTTGGTATAAATCTCATTTTCCATCTAAATTTTCAAAATTTAAAATTATTGGCGAGGCATCTGGAACTTATCTAAACCATCCCCTAGCACCAGAAAGAGTCAAAAAAATATTACCACGGATAAAACTTGTCAATTTTTTTAGAAATCCTGTAGATCGTGCATATTCTGCATATAATCATTCGTCAAAATTAAGATGGGAACATTCTAGTTTTGATGTTGCAATCGAATCGGAAATTGAAAGAATTAACATAATGAAGGATAATCCTGAATCAATAATTAACAATATGGCACCAGTTAATTATTTACAATTTTCATATTTAAGACATGGACATTATGCTTCAAATTTAGAAAATTGGTTTAATCATTTTAAAAAAAATCAATTTATGCATTTTTCTACTGAAGATCTTGATCAAAATTATAATGAAATAATGAATTCGCTTTTTGTTTTTTTTAATTTACCAGAAATTAATCTAAAAAAAGAAGAACGAAAAAATATTGGTATTGGAAGAGGCAAATATCCACCTATGAATGAAAAAACTCGAGATTTTTTAATTGATTATTATAAACCTCACAATGAAAAATTATATAATTTAATTGGGAAAAAATTTGATTGGGATAAATAATGAATAAAATTATTAATTGTGAAATTTCTAAAGAAAATACCCCATATACTAAAAAATTTAATCATTCTGAAAACAATAAAAATTCATTTCGAATATGGAACCCGTTTAAAAATACTCTTTCAGCGGCAGTTGCATGTGGATTAGAATTAATTCCGATAAATAGGAACACATCTTTGTTATGTATAGGCGATCTAGAACCTAATTCATACCTAAATTTATTAGATCTAGTTGAAAATAAACAGAAGATTTTTTGTTTAACAAAAATATCTTCATCCATATTTCAGCAAAAAAATTTATTTCAATTCGATAATCTTAATGAATCTATAACTAAATTTTCTGTTATTTATATCGATAATTATGAATATTCATATGAATCTATTCAAAATATTACAAAATCCTTTTTGAATAATGGAGGCTATTTACTTATCACTCTTTTAAAATCTTCAATAAATTTTGATGAGATATTTAAAAAACTAACACATGATTTCCAAATTATACAAGAAGTAAATATTGGATCACATTTTAGAAATACATCATTATTAGTTTGTAAATCACAGTAAATATACAACAATTATCAAGAAGAAATATTAACTAAATTTTTTCAATATGAAAATTATGGTAATTAATGTTTTAGCTATCGGTGATGTTGGTAATGTAATGAAATCATTAAGTAAAATAACAAAAAAATCTAAAATACACATTGTAAATTTTCCAAAGGATGGAAAGGGAATTTTTATTCATGATGATAATGTGGATAGATTTGTTTCATGGAAAGTAAAGGAACAAGTAGAATATATTAACAAAATTAAAAATAATTATGATATTTGTATTGTTATGGGTACAGGCGAAAGAATTGCATATTTAGCTGACTTGAATTATATTTCATATTATGTAGGAAGAGATATCGATGCACCAAGATTCAAAAAGAATTCTAGAGAAATTTGGTTTAAAACTCCATTACACAAATTAAATTTTTTAGAAAGGAAATTTTATTACAATACATTTAAAAATGCAATTGCACATGTTGCTGGAGTTTGGGTATATCCATTTCTTGAAAAATATACAGAAAATGGAATTAAAATGGATATGTATGCAATGGACGATGGACTTTTTAAAAATACAAACTATGAAATGGATATACAGAAAACAAAATTTACTTTTTTTAGTCCTCAAAGAATGGGTAATGGTAAAGGCACTGATTTATTGTGGAAAGCTTTAAAGATTTGTAAGACGGATTTTGATATTTTACAAGTTGATTGGTTTGATGAAGCAACAGATGAAGAGTTAAAAATTAAGGATCAATTATTGGATGAGCTTCCATCACAAATAAAATTAATTCCAATGATAAAAAGAAAAAAAATGCCAGAATACTATAGTTTTGCAGATGCAATTATAGGTAATATGGTAGTTGGAACTTGGGAGTTAGTGGATTTAGAGGGGGTTATGTGTGGAAAACCAGTATTATCTTATAGTGATCCAAATCATAAATTATTAGTAAAAGGAAATTACGTTCAATCATCGTTTCTTCCAGACTCAAATAAACCAGAAGATATTGCAAAAATTATTGATAAAGTTGTTTCATCAAAAGAATTTAGAGATGAACTTTTTGAAAATGAAAGAAAATTTGTATCCAATTCAACAGATAAAGAATGGATATCAAATTGGTGGGATGAATTATTTAAAACATTTTCTCAAAAACATGGAAAAATTCACAAAAATTCTTCTAGTATTTCAATTAAAATTAGAATGGGATTATTTCTAATTGGAAATAGATTATATTGGAAGAAGATTAAAAAGTTAATTAAAATTTAAAAATTTTATTGTTTTAATTGTTTTCTAACAAAATCTATATCTTTATGGTTTTCAATAGTACGGGTATTTTTGAAATTAGATAGTTTTTCATGTAGTTCTCTAATTTCTTTTAATTCAGAATCAGATATTTTGTTATTTTGGTAAAATCTAAGTATTATATCCAATAGTTTTAGATTTATTTCTAAAATCATTTCAGTGTTAGCAATATTTCTAGATGAAACCGGGTTACTTTCGATTAATATCTCTACTTCAGATTGAAAAGCTTTTGTTCGTTTAAAGTGAGCGTATCCGATTAATATCAAGATTGGAATTCCAATTCCAGTTATAATTAAAACATATTGAATAAAACTTGGGAAAATAGATACTAAAGCAGGAATTTTTTCAATTGCTAAATAATAAGTGACAGTTAAAGTGTTGATAGCAGCAAAAATAAATGCAAAATAAGTAGACCATCCCATTCTAAAATAATACCAACTTCGAAATCCTTTGGGTTTACCCATAAAGACCCTAAAAAAACTAGATATATCAACATCTCGCTTAAATTGACTTTGTTAAAGTGAATAAAATTAATTTTTATAGATATCCTAATTTTTTTAATTCTTCTCGAATTTTTGCTTCTTCCTCAGGATTAAGAATTTCCTCATCATTAAGAATTTCATTATTTGTAAAATTTGAATATTCATCTATAATTTCTTCCATTTCATGAATTTTTTCTGGATTTTCTTTGTAGATATTTTTATTTTCTAGAGTATCCTGATTAAGATCATACAGATGTATGTTTAATGATGGATTTCGTGCATGTCTAAAATATTTATATTTTGAAGTTCTTATTCCCACTTGATCATTATCTGAGAGTTTCTCATGAGGTATGGTATGCATGTAGGAAGGATTTTCTTCACAATCATCTCCACGAATTAATGGTAATAATGATTTTCCTTGAATTCTTCCAGAATAATTAAATCCTAAAAGATCAAAAACAGTAGGAAAAATATCAACACTCCTAGTTTGTTGTTTTGTAATCAATGGTTCCATTTTATAACCAGAAAAAAGTAATGGTGTTCTAACAAGCTCATCAAATAATGATTGAAGAAATGGTGGGAGTCTTGAACGTATTTCATATTCAGTTAAATTCTGATTTACTTCTTGTAATCGTCTATTTCTTATAACTTCTCTAGTTTTATTAAAAATACTAGCACCAAATTTATGAGAAAATTTTGGCATTATTTTTTTTCCAACTTTTAATCCTAATTTTAAATCAGGTTCAAATGATGTTATATCTTTTTCATCATAAGGAATTGGATGTCCATGATCTGATGTTATAATGATTAAAGTTTCTTCTAAATTTAACACCTCAAGAAATTTTTTAAGATAATAATCAATAGAAGATACTACTTTATCATACTTGTCTTTACCAAATTTCTCATCTTCAAATTTTTGAGGTACATTTAGAGGCCAATGTAAATCCATTAAATGAATATAAAAAAACCAAGGTGATTTCATAGGTGAATTAAGTATCTCAAGAATTTTTTCGCCCACACCATCAAATAATGATTCTGGAGGAGATTCACCAGAATAAGAATATCCGTTTGAGTTTATGTTTAAAAGTGGTGAGAAAGAAGTCAATTTAGGCATAACAGTGTAAATAGAATAGTCTTCGTCAATAAGAGATGAAAGATAATTTGGACTTTTAAGAAGTAATTTTATTTCTCTTGTTCCAGTTATAGATGGAAATACACCATTGAAAATTGAATTTAATGAAAGAATAGTTCCATCAGCAGATGAAATATTTTGGGAAAAATATACACCGTTATCTCTCAATTTGTCTAAGGTAGGAGTAAAAGATGATTTTTCTTTTCCATAAAATCGATCAGCACGAAATGAATCAATTACTAGAAAAATTATATTTGGTTTCAATTTAATTAATGGAATTTCTAATTAATTGAAATGCTTCTGCATTTTTGAAACCAGATTCAACACCTCTTACATGAGAAAGACTTTCAATAAATTTTAGGGAGCGTTGATGTGGAAAAGGATTAATTTCACTTTTGTATTGGTTTAATGCTTTTAATTTGAAGGGTAATTCTTTGGAAATATCCACATATGTATTTGGATTAAATGGTATTTTATTTCTACCCCCTATTTCAAAGCAAAGAAATTGTTTAATTTTACTAGAAATGGGTCTTGAAATTACTGAACATGATTCAAATATTTTTTGATGATCTTTGTTAAGATCATTATTAGAGTTAGAATAAAGAATTGTAGGATTGAATTTTTTAATAATTTTTTCTAGTTCTTTATTAATTTCAAGATGTGGAATTGAATCTAATTTCATATCAGGAAAATCAAGAAAATGAAATTTAGAGATTCCCAAAATTTTTCCGGCTTTTTTACATGCATCTTGTCTTATCTTAATCATTTTTTTATCATCATATTGAGCAGATGCTCCATCAGTCATCACACAAAGAGTAATTTCGTTGTTTTTGGATAGTTTTTTTATAGTTCCTCCCATACCTATTGTTTCATCATCAGGGTGGGCTACAACAATTAGAATATTCATCATAGACTTGTAAATCAGGTCAATAATATTTCTTTATTATATTTTTTAATTGAAAAATTAAAATCAATTTTTAAACATATTAAATAAAAACAACATAAAATTGAATATAATATTTCAATTAATTATATATTAATATAATTTAATATCATTGTATTCATCATAGTTCTATTATCAAGTTTTTTAGCGATATAATCAAATATTATGTAAAACTTACAATGTTTCCATAAATTCATCTATTGAATCACTAATAAAATTTATGTCGTGTTTTGTTAAACCAGGATACATTGGAAGTGTCAATATTTGTTGAGATATTTTTTCTGTTATAGGTAATGATATTTTCTTCTTATAATTTTTAGAATAAAATTTGGAAAAGTGTACAGGTTCAAAAAATATTTTTGACATAATTCCCTTATTAGTAAGAAATTCCATTAAATCATTTCTAAGATTATTAGTAACACGAATGGAAAAAAGTTGGAAGATACTTTTATGATTTTTATAATTAAAAGGTAATATAATTTTTGAATATTTATTTAATTTTGAAGATAAATATTGTGCATTTTTTCTTCTTTTTGAAATTAACTTATCAAGTTTAGATAGTTGTGAAATTCCTAAAGCAGCTGTCATGCTAGACATTCTCCAATTATAACCAAGTGAAATATAATTTGGTGTCTCATTGGTTTGAAAATAATTTGAATTTATTTGTCTTCCATGTGAACGAATTAGTTTTAATTTTTCATAAATTTTTTTAGAATTTACAATCACAGCACCACCCTCTCCAGTTGTTAATACTTTATTTCCTGCAAAACTAAGAATAGACATGTCACCAAATGAACCAGTTTTTTTATTTCCTATTGTTGAACCGATTGATTCAGCAGAATCTTCAATTAGTGTTAATTTATGCTGCTCCGCAAATTTCTTAATTTCAATTATTTTACAAGGCATGCCCCCATAATGAATAGGCATTAGAACTTTAGTCTTTTTTGAAATAATTGAATCCAGATGTGAAGGATCCATGCCTAATGTTTCTTCTTCAATTTCTGAAAAAATTGGTTTTGCACCAACCATGAGAGGCCAATTTGCTGTAGCAATAAAAGTAAAAGAAGGTACGATGATTTCACTTGATGGTTTAAGATTCAGAGATAGTAAAGCAGCATGTCCAGCTGAAGTTCCAGAATTAAAGACGACACAGTATTTAGAGTCATGATAATCAGCAAGAGATTGTTCAAATTTTTCTATTTCTGGACCTATAGCCCATTCCATTCCACGTTTGATTACATTTGTTACAGTTCTAACATCTTCTTTATCCCAATCTACTTTGTAAAGAGGAATTTTCCATTTCATATTTTGCTATTGTTCATCTAACTTTTAATCTTTGATTAATTTTATAGATATTCATTCATTAATTCATTGATAATTTTTTCAAGTTTAATCTTAGATATTTTTGTACCAGTTTCAGAACTAAATTGTGTATCAGAAAGTCTACATTTAGATTGTTTTTTTGAAAGTTTGTACATATCACCTAAATCATAACAAAATTGTATTTCATCATTTGTTACAAGTATTTCATAAAACCGTTCATATTCTCTAACTTTTGAAATTTTAATTTTTGGAATATTTTTTTGTTTGGTTCTCTTTTTAAAAACTTCCACCATAGATTTTGCAAGTTCTACAATTTTTACTGATGGCATTTTTAAAATAAAAATCTCACCATCTTGTGCAATCGAAGATATTTTTAGTATCATTGATGATGCATCTGAAATCGACATTATAAAACGAGTCATTTGAGAATCAGTTACGGTGATAGGAAGATTATTTTTTAATTGATTATAAAAAATTTGAAAAACAGAACCTCTTGAATCTATTACATTTCCAAATCTTACAACTGAAAAAATTGTTTTCTTACCTTCAACATAAGAACTTGCATCTTGTGTAAGTCTTTCAGCTAATAATTTACTTGCACCTAATGTAGTAGTTGGATTTGTTGCTTTATCAGTACTAATTAAAACAAATTTTGATACACCTTCAATTATAGATGCTTCAAGAATATTGCTAGTTCCAATTACATTAGTTTTAACAGCATCAAATGGATTTTGTTCACAAATATCAATATGCTTCATAGCAGCAGTATGAAAAACAATATTTACATTTCTCATAGCTAAACGAAGTCTATCATTATCACGAATATCCCCTACAATGTATTTAATCTGAGAAATTTCGCCCAGTAATTTTCTTGATTCAAAAATAGAATTTTCATCATTTGTAAGAATTTTGATCATTTTTGGTTTACATACAAGAAGTTGCTTTACAATACCAGTTCCTATTGAACCAGTTCCACCAGTAATTAGGATAGTTTTATTTTTGAATTCCTTCTCAATATTAGATATATTCAATAATTTTTTGAGAAATTTTGAATAGATAAATCTATTTTCTTCAAAAATAATCCGTGGCTAGGATTCTTTAAAAAATATCTTAAGTTGGTGTTTTTTTATTTTTTGATGATGTACAATACATAAGTAATGGATTTCAAATATGAAACAAAATGGAAATAATGAATCAAAAGACTAGAATTATTGAAAGTGATAGAATCTATCTTAATAAAATTCTAAAATTTTTAAAGAGATAAAAAAAAGATTGGATATTGAAACCATTAAAAATTAAAATAAGTAATAATTCAAGAAGATATGATTTTTCTGGATTAATATTAGTTTCACATCAGCCTGAATTTCTACCATGGTTAGGATATATTTCAAAAGCTTCTATGGG
>Ga0233434_1004152_pt1 | contig 11269 bp, 12 predicted proteins | sample SI_122_August201_4_FD_182738 | JGI IMG/M metagenome (GOLD analysis project Ga0233434, IMG submission 182738) | Seawater microbial communities from Saanich Inlet, British Columbia, Canada - SI_122_August2016_120_MG | ecosystem: Environmental > Aquatic > Marine > Inlet | place: Canada: British... | reverse complement strand
ACAAGACGAGTTTAAGCTTGGTATCCAAGAGCGCATTGAAATCCATATTTCCAGTAAAGATGAAAACGTGCGCGAGTTCACCATTTCTCCCGTACTCTTGAGCTCCAGGAAACATCCCATTTTCCCTTTACATTGATCCCTCCCTATGGCATCATCACCCATGGTATGCCATTTGCATACATGCGTAATACTTTAAAAATTAACTAGTTAAATGATAAATGTCGTCAGAATTATTTTACTGATTATTGCTTTTGGAGTAATCAGTCTGGCCGGATTTTATTTTTATAAAGTCCAGGACAATGAGGTCGAAATGGGTGACATAAAGATCAAAATAATGGATAAAGGCGTGGATGTGGAAATTGAAAACTTCAAAGTCACTCACGAGGTTAAGGGTAAAAAAGAGTGGATTTTAAAAGCAGGACTGGCCCAAGTTAACAATCAGGAAGATGTCACACGGCTTAAGGATGTTCAGATGATTCTCCCCAAAGGAGACAATCCACCCTATGTGATCACAGCAGAGTCGGGCACCTATCAAAACAGCTCGAAAGATGTTGCTCTTGTCGGTCGTGTAAAATTGACGGGAGATGCACAGTCTTTAGCTGGCCGGTTTCAGGCAAATAAAGGCGAAACCCCACTTTCTAATACAAACAAATGATAAAAATCTCTATTCGCATATTGACTCTTGCCTTGTGTTTTGCTCTATCAAGTCCTTCTATCTTGTTTAGCGAGGAAAAAGAAAACAAGGATCCTATAGAAATCACCTCGGACCGCATGCGTTCTGAAGATGGTGGTTTGAAAATTATTTTTTCCGGGAATGTTGTGGGTTATTGGGGAGAATTAAAGATAACTTCAGACATCCTTGAGGTCTATAACACCAAGGATAAGAAGGAAACCGAGGAGATTGTAGCTATTGGGAATGTTTTCATAACTCGTGGTCAAAAACGCGCTAAGGGAGACAAAGCCATTTATTTAGATAAATTGCAGAAAATCATTCTCACAGGTACTCCCAAAGCTACGGCATGGGAGGAAGGAAATATGATCGAAGGCCGTGAAATGATATTCCTTCTGGACAAGGATCGGTTTGTCGCCAACAACAGAGTGCGCATGAAAATTTACCCGAAAGATGAGGGTGATAAAAAAGATAAATCCGCAAACTCCGAGTAATATTATCAAACCCTCTTTTAAAGAATATTTGCTGTGGCTGGTCTGAGAACCCAAAACCTTGTTAAATCATTTCGATCCCGAAGAGTGGTTAACAGGGTGAGCATTGAAGTAAAACAAGGAGAAATTGTAGGCTTACTGGGTCCTAATGGTGCTGGCAAAACCACTACTTTTTATATGGTGGTCGGGCTTACCAGCCCCGATGAAGGACAAGTATTATTAAATGATGAAGATGTCACTCACTTCCCCATGCACAAAAGAGCTAAAAAGGGAGTGAGCTATTTACCGCAGGAACCTTCTGTCTTTAGGAAATTGACCGTTGAAGATAATATTTTGGCGGTACTGGAATCACAAAAACTTTCTGCATTTGATCGCAAGAAAAGGGCTCGATCATTACTCCGGGAGATGAACATCCTTCATATCAAAGATTCTATGGCTTACACCCTTTCAGGCGGTGAGAGAAGACGGGTAGAGATCAGCCGCGCTTTGGCCACCTCTCCGGTTTTTATTCTGCTAGATGAACCTTTTGCAGGGATTGACCCTATTGCAGTCTCAGATATTCAATCGATCATTTCGCAATTAAAAAAAAGAGGCATTGGTGTGTTGATAACCGATCACAGCGTTCGCGAGACCTTAAGCATCACCGATCGCGCCTATATCATTAACGAAGGTGAGATTATTTCTTCAGGTTCACCTCATCAGGTTGCCCAGGACGAAAAGGTAAAGCAAATTTACCTGGGCGATCAGTTTTCATTTTAGTCGGAGAAAAATTTATGGCGATGGAAATGAAAATGAATTTGAACTTGAAGATGAGCCAGAAGCTGGTCATGACCCCCATGCTTCAGCAAGCCATCAAGCTTCTGCCCCTTGCAAGACTTGAGCTAGCGCAACTAGTGAGGCAGGAGATCATTGAAAACCCTGTTCTGGAAGAAATACTTGAAGAGGAAGTCGATTCCTTTGACGAAAACAACAACGAAGATGAAGACTCTTTCCCTGAGACCTCACAAGACTCTCAGGAACAAGAAATCGACTGGGACAGTTATTTTCAAAATAATGTAGACCAGGGGATGTCTGCCGATAACATGGCAGAAAGACCTTCAATTGAAGCCACCTATAAGAAAGAAGCCTCGCTATCCGACCATCTGTTTTGGCAATTGAATCTTACAATCGATTCTGATGAGGACAAGTTCATTGGCTCCTGCATCATTGGAAATATTCAAAAAGACGGTTACCTCGGCGCTGAATTGTCGGAAATAGCTGAAATCAGCCAAACAGATGAAGCCAATGTCGAAAGAGTTTTAAAGATCATTCAAGGGTTTGAACCTTTAGGAGTGGCCGCCCGTTCCCTGCAAGAATGCTTAATGATCCAGGCTCAGGTGTTACCTGAAAAAAACCCATTGGTTGAAAAATTAATTGAAAAATATCTGGATCGCCTGGAAGACAGGTTTTTGCCAAAGGTTGCCGCAGAATTAAAAACAGACATTAATGAAGTTCTCGATGCCCTCGCTATCATAAAAAAATTCACACCCAAACCCGGTATTGCCTTCAATTCAGAGGCCATCGACTATATCGCCCCTGATCTGGTCGTTATAAAAACGGATAAGGGCTATGATGTTGCGTTAAATGATGAGGGGGTCCCCGATATTAAAATCAATGCGTTTTACCAGAACCTTCTCAAAACCACTAAAGAAGGGCAAACCAAAGAGTACCTCGAAGATAAATATCGCTCTGCACTATGGCTGATTAAAAGTATTGACCAACGCCGTCAAACTATATACAAAGTCGGGAAAAGTATCGTTAAACTACAAAAAAGTTTTCTAGATCACGGGTTATCTTATCTGCAACCCATGGTCTTGAAAGATGTCGCAAAAGATATAGAGATGCACGAATCTACGGTAAGCCGAATTACAACCAATAAATATATTGATACCCCACAGGGACTTTTCGAATTAAAATTCTTCTTTCATAGTGGAATCAAGTCTTATATGGGCAACAATCTCTCTTCCATACGAGTAAAAAACATGATTAAAGAAGTTGTGGCCGAAGAAGATGGCAATAGCCCTCTTACAGATGATCAAATGGTTCAGGTATTGATGAGAAAAAATGCTAAGATTGCCCGACGTACCATCACAAAGTATAGAAAAGAACTCAATATCCCGCCTGCCAGCAAAAGAAAGAAGTTTTTTTGATTAAACCAACCCGCTTTTAATTTACTCAGAATCAATTCCCGTTTAAAATAGTAGTAATACAGCACTTTTAGGAGAAACAAATGAAATTAACGGTAGCAGGTAGAAACATTGAGATCACCGATGGTATCCGCAATCACTTGAACGATAAAATGGATAAAACAATTGCCGATCTCGGTGAGGCGGCAGATGTTCACGTTGCGCTCGCTGTAGAAAAGCACCGCCATTTTGCAGAAATCACAGTGAAGACCAAGGGTTTTACCCTTCATAGTCACGATGAAACGGAAGATCTCTATACATCCATGGATAAAGCTTTAGAGAAAATGGAAAAGCAAATTCGAAAACATAAAGAAAAGGCAAAAGCCCTGCGAAACAAACAGGGGGCTCAATCTAAAAATCAAAACCAGGAATAATCCGTAGAAAATATAATATGAAAATTGATGAAATACTGAAAAAAGAATCTGTAATCGCGGATTTGGCTGGAAAAAATAAATTAGAGGTCATCAAGGAAATGACCGCGTGCCTGAAACAGAACAATACAATAAAAGATGATCAAGCTCTGTTTGCAACTCTTATGGAACGCGAAAAGCTAGGCAGTACCGGCATCGGCGAAAATGTAGCGATCCCTCATGGGAAATCGGATGAATTAACACAAATCATCATCGTTTTCGCAAGATCGTTAGAGGGTGTCGATTTTGAATCCCTGGATCAAAAACCCGTCCATTTCGTATGCATGGTCATTGCTCCTGCCCACTCCACAGGCCAGCACCTGAAGGCACTTGCAAGAATTTCGCGACTATTCAAAAACCAGGTATTGCGCGAAGGAATTCTCAAAGCTGAGAACTCCAACGCTATCTATTCCATCCTTTTGGAAGAAGACTCCAAATTTATTTGACGATAATCTTATGAAAGGCATTGCTGTATCCAAAGGAGTAGCGATCGGGAAAGCATATATGCTGGACCGTTCGAAATTCTGCATCCTCAAACAAACCCTTGCAGACCATGAGGTAGAAAAAGAAGTCGAACGGTTTCGAGATGCTATCGAAAAAACAAAGTTGCAGATGGCGGATATCAAAAACCGTGCAGAAAAAATCGCCGACAAATACGCCGTCATTCTTGATACCTACACCCTGCTTCTGGATGACGATATTCTCGTTAATGATACCATTGAGAATATCAGGACCCATCATACCAATGCCGAATGGACCTTAAACCAAACTCTGCAAAACTTCCTCAACCTGTTTGACAATATCAATGATGATTATTTAAAAGGAAAAAAGGACGATCTTGATCTGCTTGTCCATGCAATACTCCGAAATTTAATCGGCCATTCACAAGAAGCCCTATCTGATATTCAGGAACCTGTGATCATCGTTACGCATTCTTTAAGTCCCTCCGACACATTGAGCATGCCGAGAAACTTTATAAAAGGATTAGCCACAGAGACAGGCGGTAAAACATCCCATGTAGGTATATTTGCTGCAGCATTAGGAATTCCTGCTGTCACAGGCATAAAAAATCTGACCTCAAAAATTAACTCCGGCGATAACATTGTGGTCGACGGAATTGATGGCGAAATAATCACTCATCCCAGCGTTGATAAGACCGAATATTATTTAAAGAAGCAAGAGAACTATCGAAGATATGAAGAACGACTTCTGGCTAACATCCACCAGCGAGCAGAAACTCTAGATGGACAGCATATCCACCTTTTAGCAAACATTGAATCCTCTCAGGAAGTCAAAACTCTACGCAAATTTGGCTCTGAAGGGGTTGGGCTATATCGAACCGAGTTTCTTTACATGTCAGCAAACGATCTTCCCGGCGAAAAAGAATTGTACGAGAATTTCAAAGCGGTTGCCCAGGAAATGGACGACAAACCCGTTGTCATTCGGACTCTGGATATTGGCATGGACAAGCAGCTTGCCGGCATAGAGACAAATGATGAAAATAACCCTGCATTGGGATTTAGAGGTATTCGTTTATCTCTGGCGAAACCCAAATTATTTTTAAGCCAGCTTAAAGGTATTTTGAGAGCTAGTTTTTATGGGAACGTGAAGGTTCTCTACCCGATGGTGACTTCGGTCACAGAAATAATTCAAGCGAACCAATTATTACAAGAAGCAAAAGCAATTTTAAAAGAAGATCAAATTCCATTCGATGAGAATATCGAAATCGGAACCATGATTGAGACACCCGCCGCTACCCTATGCATTGACCACATCCTCGAGCATGTAGACTTTATAAGTATAGGAACAAACGATCTCGTCCAATATACCCTTGCCGTAGACCGAGTTAACGAAAATGTAGCCCATCTTTATCAGCCATTTCACCCAGCAGTAATAAGATCGTTAAAACAAATTTTTGTCGCCGCAAACAAGGCAGGGAAAAAGGTGTCAATATGTGGCGAGTTGGGTGGAGACCCAATGGCAACAATGCTTTTACTTGGATTAGGCAAACTCGAAGACCTCAGTATGGAACCCCATTCAATACCTAAAGTAAAAAAAATAATTCGCCTGATCCGTCTGGATGAAGCTCGCCAAATGGCCGATCATGTGTTAAATTTGAAATCCGTAGAGGAAGTATCTCGTTTCATTGCCGAAGAAATGCGAACTCGTTTTCCAGATGACTTTGACCGAGACTTAAGCTTTCAGGAAAAAACAAAACCTACCTGATTTGATTTATCCAATCTCATAAACCATTAATCTGATTTAATTATAAAAATATTAAAAGAAGGAATATTTATATGAACCCCGGAAATTTTTTGTTTACCTCTGAATCTGTTTCTGAAGGTCACCCTGATAAAATGGCGGATCAGATCTCAGATTCTATTCTCGATGCTATTTTAGCTCAGGATGCCACTGCACGCGTAGCTTGCGAAACCATGATAACGACAGGGTTTGTGATCATCGCCGGAGAAATTTCTACAGATTGCTATGTAGAGATGCCAAAGATCATTCGAAATACAATAAAAAATATTGGCTACACCCAGTCCGATATGGGGTTCGATTACGAAACCTGCGGGATTCAAGTAGCACTCGATGAGCAGTCAAAAGACATCGCCCGTGGAGTCAACGATGATAAGCATGAGCAAGGCGCAGGCGACCAGGGAATGATGTTCGGCTATGCCAGCAATGAAACTCCTGAGCTTATGCCAATGCCTGTAATGTACGCCCATAAACTGGTTAAAAAACTTGCCGATGTAAGAAAGAAGGGCACCCTTCCCTACCTTCGCCCAGATAGCAAATCGCAAGTGTCAGTCAGGTACGAAAATAATAAACCGGTATGTGTTGAAACGGTTGTCATTTCTACCCAGCACGATCCCAGTGTCACAACCAAACAAATCAAAGCCGATGTCACCGAAATGGTCATCAACAAAATCATCCCGAAAAAATTACAGCATAAAAAAATGAAGATCCATGTCAATCCTACAGGCCGCTTTGTTGTCGGCGGACCTCATGGAGACTGCGGATTGACTGGCAGAAAAATTATTGTAGATACCTATGGTGGGTTTTCCCGTCATGGAGGTGGAGCATTCTCAGGAAAAGACCCCTCCAAGGTAGACCGGTCAGCAGCCTATATGGCCCGCTACATTGCAAAAAACCTAGTAGCCGCAGATGTAGCCGGTCGTTGTGAAGTCCAACTGGCCTATGCGATTGGGGTTGCCGACCCGGTTTCGGTGTGCATCGAAACATTTGGCACTCATAATGTTGACCCGGGGATTCTGGAAAATCTAGTGCGTTCGCATTTCAACCTCAAGCCTGCGGGGATAGTAAAAACTCTGGATCTGCTCAAACCCCGTTACCTGCCTTCGGCAGCTTATGGACATTTTGGCAGAAAAGAAGCATCGTTCACTTGGGAAAAAACAGACAAAGCCAAGGCTATTAGAAAGGATGCAGGGCTGTAACCTGCAAGTACGGAGGAGAATGATTCAGAGGTTGTACTTCAGTGTTGCCTTCAGGTAGCGCCGAAGACAACCTCTTTTATTTTGTTCCCTAGAGATTCGGGCTTAACCGGCTTCACAATATATTCCTTGATACCTGCGGCAACGGCTTCAACAACCTTTTCGCGTTCTTTTTCAGAAGTGATCAACAGAAAAGGAATATCCCTCAGCTTGCGGTCCTTAGTTAGCTCTTTAAATAAATCAAGACCATCCATATTGGGCATATGCCAGTCCGATATAATGAGGTCAAAGGGTTTTCGTTTCACTTCTTCAAGGGCAGCCTGACCATCTTCCGCAAGAACCACATTTAAATACCCCAACTTTTTTAAGGTCCTGCGAAGAAATAATCGGGTCGTCAAAAGATCTTCAACGATCAAAATGTTGATATCAAAATTCATAAAATAAAAAAAATCTTTTTTTATTGGATATACATTTACATCTATAACCCTACCACAAACCCCTATTTTAGACAAACACATTAAATATCAATAGTTTTCAGTCACTCATATTTACTTTTCCACAGGCCAAAAAAGATGAAATTCACCGAAGCCCATAAAAATAATAGCACTTGGGTTCTATTAAACTGACATTATCGCTTTATACCCACACATTAAATAGGCCCCACCCGCATAAACCGTCTCTGAATGTCGAATTTCAAAACCTGCACACTGCATCTCTTTAGTCAGTTCTTCGTGCGTGTATGCCATCCACCGACCCGATTGCAGTTGTTTCTGGATAAAGTCTAATCCCAGCTTTTTTGTAATTGGGTAAAATAACATTCGCCTTATTGCCGTCTGCAGAAGTCCCTTTCTAGCTCGAAGCAATTCGCAACTTTCTTCAATAATTTTACCAGCATCATAATCTTTCGAAGGACAACATATTATCAATAGTCCTTCGGGTTTTAAAACGCGATACATATTTTTTAAAGCCTGTTCCCTCTTATAATTGTCGCTAATGGTATAGATAGAAAAATGCGCTACGACAACATCCAGAAAATTCTCCTTAAAAATAGGAGCGGCAGTAATATCATTTTGAAAACAAGCAACCCTGTCGGAAATCCTTAAATCTCGTGCCCGCATTCGCACCTGGTTGAGTCCAGCAGATAACAAGTCCGATCCGTAATAAATCACTGAGTTTTCCAGAAACTGTAACAGCAGTCCCGTACCGCAACCTGCGTCCCAGATTTTCAGTCCCTGCTTATCCGGTAGCAGCGTTACGACCTTGCGCATGGATTCTAGATAGGACTCCGGTGTCAAGTGGTCATATAAACGAGATTTAAAACCCGTCCGCCAATAATAATTTTCGTACCAACCAGACATATTTTTTTATCGCATAAAAATGTTCTATCGTTTAGCCACAAACATGAATATAATTGCCTTACTATTTAGCAAATTGCAGGAGTCGTTTGATGGCAAAGAAACCGTTTATTAACAAACATGGATTCGTAGAGTATCCTTTCCTCCACGATACTCGAAAACAAAAAAACTGGTGGTTCTACAACCTTATGGAGGACCATTTAAAGCGACGCGCTCGACAGCTTATTGGCCCCAATTATACGCGGGAAGACTGTGAAGACGATTTTAAAAAAATTCTCGCCTCAACGAATTTGAAATTTTATGTGTTGCTTCCCTCAGGCATGGGGATGGAGTTCAAGTTGATCGGAAAATACGAAACACCCGATCTCATTGAAATCGAAGACCCGGTTCCTTACATCACCGAAAAATATGGCGGCGGCAAATTCAAGGTGAATATCTATCACGAGGGCACTTTCTGCGGGACAGAAAACTATAAGGCCCACGGTGACCCCAAATGGGTAGAAATCGAAGACGATAATCCTACGGGTTGAATAACACCTTCGCGTTTTTTGCCGAGGCAAGCAAAGCTTTTCATCTTAACTGAAAATCAATCCAGTTCTTCATCAGGGTTACGCGGTTTTTGGATAGTGGGGATACTGAACTTCAAACTTGATGGCAGGTTGGATGCCTTTTTGCCGTAGGCAATATTTCCTTCCTCGGCTTCTAATCCAATATAGATATTTTCGTTCTTGGTTTTTACAGGATAAGTAGGAATAAACAATTCCGGGTTCTGCATATTAGCACCATCAAGCAATCTAAACCGCCACTCGTGATTTGGGCATATCACAATGCCTTCTTCTATTCTTCCTTCCCCTAATGGCGACCCTCTATGTGGGCAGGTGTTGGTGATCGCATAGTACTTCCCTTTATAATTAAACAGGGCAATTTCTTTATCCCCTGCGGAAATAATCGCAGACTTGCCAATGGGCAGTTCATCTTCCTTCATTACTTTTATGAATTTCATAATTTTCCAGGGATTAAATCTGTTTGCCTATAGTTTCCAGCTCATGCCAGCGCACCTAATCGTTCCAGCAGAGAATGTTTCTGGTGATGGGATAGGTAAAGCAACCCATCGGACAGGGAATAGTTGTGCGGGAAAGTCATCACTTCGCGGCCCAGTTTTTCAATCAATTGTTGGTAGAGGGCATTGGCTTCATCCGAAGACATTCCTACAGTCGTTTCATAAGTGTAGCCCAGGCTCAAGTCATGCTCTGGCGGCGTATAAAGCTTCGTGATGCCCCATTCTGCCGGATTCTTTTCTATTGGCGCACCGCGCTCTAAGTCGAACTGCGACAAGATGGCTGAAAAGCCGGGAGAATCGAGGAGCCGTTGGTTATTGAGCACAAAGTTTATTGAGTCCATCACCTCGGGTTCGGTCTCTGTCGGGAAGCCACATATCAAGTAAAAGTGCATGGCGATTCCCAACTTCATACACGCCTCGGAGGTATCATCCACCCAGCTCAGTTCCACACCTTTTTTCATGGCATCAAGAACACGCTGATTGTAAGACTCCAGTCCGAAAATAAGTTTTCTACAACCAGACTTATAAAGCAATTCGATACGATCGTCCTTCAACAGGCTCTTTTCAAATTTGAGTTCGCCTGTCCATTGCACATCGACTTTTTGCTCTATTATTTTCGCGGCAAATGTTCTCAAGAAATTGATGGGCAATGCTTCATCGGTGAAAAAGAAATGATCGCAATTATATTTTTCCTGAAGGACTTTAAAATCGTTAACCACATTTTCGGCGTAACGCACATGGAAATTCATATGGTCGAAGGGAATAGAACAAAACGCACATTTCTCCCAATAACAACCTCGAGATCCCATAACGGGTAATACTCGGGTCGGAGAAAGATAGAGGTCTAAAGGCAATCCATCAAAGTCGGGAGTCGGAAGTGCATTGAGCTCTTCTTTAGCAAAGGGGCGATTCACCTTGACCACGCCATCCTGTCGATAGATGAGATTGGGAACCTTGGTCAAGTCACCATCCCCTCTCAAGTGTTCTACCAGCCTGAGCAATGGGGTTTCTCCCTCATGCACAATAAAGCTATCTACAAAGTCGAATAACGAAGAGGCATCTTTCTCCAGACGATCAACCAGTTTGGTGAACACGCTTCCGCCGATAGTGATATGGATTTCAGGCCGGTTCTTCTTGACCAGATAGGCCAATGTGAGTCCTGATATAATTTGCTCCACCGATGTGATGGAAATGCCCAGAATATCGATATCTTCTTTCAAGATACCATCCAGATACCATTGTTCGTAGAGATCGTAGAAGAAGTTCTCTTCTGGATGATTAAAAGAATCGATAACTTCTTTCGAAGAGTAAGGGGAAAACCGCATCTGACTACCAATGACCGTCAACTGTGACGGATAATATGGCGCAAGGATGTTGTCGAGCCATACATCCATTATTTTCAGGTTTTCCATGTACTGATCTATTTCATAAAACTCTGGACTGCGTTGCGAATCTACAGCGGCATCGATTTGATCCTTCAATGCCATGACAATCTCTTCCGCTTCTCGCAATTTGGCGAATTTTTCTGCCTCCACCTGCGTCAGTCTGGGACGCGAACTCAGCTCGTTCAACTCGCGAATGATTCTTTCATAAAGCGGCTTGG
>Ga0233434_1004151_pt1 | contig 11269 bp, 8 predicted proteins | sample SI_122_August201_4_FD_182738 | JGI IMG/M metagenome (GOLD analysis project Ga0233434, IMG submission 182738) | Seawater microbial communities from Saanich Inlet, British Columbia, Canada - SI_122_August2016_120_MG | ecosystem: Environmental > Aquatic > Marine > Inlet | place: Canada: British... | reverse complement strand
GGGGGGTTCTCATGGAGGATTTTGAAAAAAGATAGAATTGATAATCAATTAGTGCATTTGATTGATGAAGGTATCGATACGGGTCCAATAATCACCTCATCTACATCCGTATTCCCCCCTAATTGTGTAACTCCTTCTGATTTTGAATATTATCACAGGAGTAAATTCCAAGTTTTTTTTAGAGATTTTCTGATTGATTTAGTAAAAGGTGTTAAGTTTCCTCTTAAGAATCAGGTTGATTATCTTGGGTGCTATAATCCAAGGCTGATGACAGATGAAAATGGGTGGATTGATTGGGAATGGAATGGAGAACAGATAGTAGACTTTATAAACGCATTTGATGATCCGTATAATGGAGCATCTACAATAATCAATAAAGAAAGAGTTAGATTAAAAAAATGTCAATTACATGGTGGTGAGCAAGGTTCACATCCATTTTTAACTGGTATTATTTTTAGAAAACATAGTGATTTTATTGTCGTATCTACTGGTGGTAGGTACTCAATTGTAATTGAAGATGTTTTGGGGGAAAATGGCATCAATATTGTAGATAAACTAAAGGTTGGCGATCGTTTTTACACTAAAAATCAGGATATATATAAATCAAGAACCACCAGGGTAAATTATGGACCAAATGGATGTATATGATCATGCATCCATATTTTTAAGAACCACCTTGTATTTAAATTATGTCTAAGATTGCATTAGGGACGGTTCAATTTGGTGTCGATTATGGCATTAATTCAATTAGCGGTCAGGTCGCTTCAAATGAAGTGGTCAATATTTTGAATTATGCGCGTAGTCACAAAATTGGGTTATTAGATACTGCGCCAACTTATGGAAATAGTGAGCAGATTTTGGGCGATGCAAAAGTTAAAGATTTTAAAATTGTTACCAAAACTCGGTATTTTGATCAAACTATTATCACTGATAAGGAGATAAGTTTATTAACTAGCGATTTAAATCAATCGATGCAATCTTTAAAACAAAAGTCTCTTTATGGATTGCTAGTTCATAATGCAGATGATCTGTTTAAGACTGGTGCAGATAAGATTATTAATCAATTGCAAGCTTTCAAACAACAAGGCTTGATATCAAATATAGGTGTTTCTATTTATACAGGTGATCAACTGCAAAAAATTATTGATAGATTCGATATTGACCTTGTTCAATTGCCATTTAATATTTTAGATAAACGTTTAATTGACAGTGGAGTCTTATATGAAATCTATAATCAAGGTATTGAAGTGCATGCTCGCTCGGTCTTTTTACAAGGGTTGTTGCTTATGACAGAACATAGTCAACTTAAGCAGTTTAATCGATGGAAAAGTTTATGGAGATTATGGCATGAATGGCTTGGTGATAATAAATTGACAGCTCTAGAAGCAACTATTAGGTATGCAATCTCTATACCTCAAATATCTAAAGTATTAGTTGGAGTTGACTCAAAAAATCAATTGCGAGACATTATTCAAGCTGCAGATGGCAATCTTCCAGCCATCCCTAAGGAACTTTTTACAGATGATACTGACTTATTAAATCCTTCAAATTGGGTTAATTTATGAAAACTGTAGCATTAGTACAAGCAAGAATGGGATCCACTAGACTACCAGGTAAAGTGCTGAAAATGATTGCAGGTAAACCAATGATTGAATTACTCTTGACACGCCTATCTCAATCTAGTGAACTTGACTCTATTGTGGTTGCTACTTCTGAGGCAAGTCAGAATGATCAATTACAATCTATTGTTGAATCGTTAGGGTATCAGTGCACCAGGGGAGCTGAAAAAGACGTATTGGACCGATTTTACCAATCAGCCAAGTCTGTAGATGCTGATATCGTAGTTCGTATTACTGGTGACTGCCCATTGGTAGACCCTGCTCTAGTGGACTTGTGCATTCAGGGTTTTAAGCGGTCCCAGGTTGATTATTTTTCAAATGTTACACCTGCAACTTTTCCTGATGGATTAGATATTGAAGTAATGTCATTTTTATCTCTTGAAAGGGCTAATAATGAAACTAAATCTGAGTTTGATCGAGAGCATGTTACACCATATATTCGTAATTCTGATTCATTCGTCAAGGAGTCAATTAGTCATACTGAAGATTTATCTAACCTGAGATGGTCAGTGGATGAGCCGGAGGATTTAATTGTGGTAACCAACATTTTTGAGCATTTCTTGCCTGATATTTTCTTTGATTGGAAACAAGTGTTAGATTTAAGAAATACTCAGCCTCAATTGTTTCAGGCTAATCAGAAAATTAAGAATAATGAAGGTGCAACCATGGGTACAGGGCAAAAGCTTTACAGGAGAGCCAAGAAAGTTATTCCTGGTGGCAATATGCTGCTTTCTAAAAGGCCAGAGATGTTTTTGCCTGAAAAGTGGCCATCGTATTTTAGTAAGGCTAAAGGGTGTAAAGTGTGGGATTTAGATGGCAAAGAGTATATTGATATGTCCATTATGGGTGTTGGCACCAATATATTGGGCTATGGACATACTGAGGTGGATGAAGCTGTTACTAAATCTGTAAAAGATGGCAATATGTCTACATTCAATTGTCCAGAAGAGGTTCTATTGGCTGAGAAGTTAATAGATTTACATCCTTGGTCGGACATGGCACGCTTTGCTAGAACTGGAGGAGAGGCTAATGCAATTGCAATCCGTATTGCTAGAGCGGCCAGTGGTAGAGATAAAATCGCCATATGTGGCTACCATGGTTGGCATGATTGGTATCTTGCTGCAAATCTTGGGAGTGAAAAGACTTTAGAAGGGCATCTATTGCCTGGGTTAGAGCCAAAAGGAGTGCCAGAAAACTTGAAGGGAACCGTTTACCCTTTTATCTATAATAGAATTGACGAACTTGAAGAGCTAGTAAATAAACATGATATAGGCGTTATTAAGATGGAAGTTTCTAGAAATAGCGAACCAAAGGATAATTTTTTACAAAAAGTTCGTAAACTAGCAACAGATAAGGGAATTGTGTTAATTTTTGATGAATGTACCTCTGGCTTTCGTGAGGTGAATGGTGGCCTGCATAAGAAATATAATGTTGATCCTGATATGGCCATATTTGGTAAAGCCTTAGGAAATGGATACCCAATTACTGCAATTATTGGACGTAGAGATATTATGGAGTCAGCACAATCCACGTTTATCAGTAGTACATTCTGGACTGATAGGATTGGGCCGTCTGCTGCTTTGAAAACTTTAGAGGTTATGGAGAGTTTGAAATCATGGGAGATAATAACCAAAACCGGAATAAAGGTTAAAAAAAATTGGCAAAAATTAGCAGATAAGTACGATTTAAAAATCAATCATGGCGGTATAGCTGCGCTTGCAAGTTTTAATTTTGATAGTGATAATCATTTGGCCTATAAGACATTAATTACTCAAGAAATGTTAAAAAAAGGATATTTAGCATCTAATAGTGTGTATGCCAGTATAGTACACACTCCAAGTCTAGTTGATACGTATTTTGATGAACTTGAGCCAATATTTAGTATTATCAGTGAGTGTGAGAATGGGAGAGATGTTTTGCAGTTGTTGAATGGACCTATTTGCCATTCTGGGTTTAAAAGATTAAATTAAGTATATTCATGAATATTGTTGATGAATATTTACTCCTAACTATATCTGCTGCAGAATCTGCAATTGACTTATTAAGGAGTTCTGAAGGTGAGTATCTTCGTGAGCATTCATATCAGAAAGATTTGCATTGTGAGATTAAGGCTAAGGCGGATAGAATATTAGAGGAATTAATTTTCGAGCATTTAATGCCGACAGGTTTATCTATTCTAAGTGAAGAGAGAGGTGAGCTGCATGGTAGTAAAAATTCACCATTAAGGTTTATTATTGATCCTTTAGATGGAACAATGAATTTTGTTCGTGGTCTTGGGATGTCTTCAATTTCCATTGCATTATATTCAGAAAATACCCCTTTATTTGGCGTATTGGCACTATATCCTAGTGGCGATATAGTTTGGGGTGGAAAATCTCTTGGGTCATTTTTGAATAATAATCCGATTAATGTTTCTAGTATATGCAAAGTAGATAATTCTGTATTATGTACAGGCTTTCCTTCTAGATTTGATTTTAAAGATATAGACTTTACTAAAGATTTTTATAAAATAGTTAGTGATTTTGGAAAGACTCGTATGTTAGGGTCAGCTTCTATTTCATTACTGAAGGTAGCAACAGGGTCGGCGGAGATGTATACAGAGAAAGATATTATGTTGTGGGATGTGGCAGCTGGATTGGCCATAGTTGAAGGTGCTGGAGGTGTTATTAGCGTATTGCCAGGATCAAGTAAAGACTCGCTAAATGTTGTTGCTACAAATAAATGTAAGGAGTTTATTGGTTACCATGAAAAGTAAAGACAGGATTGCCGTATGTTCTAGATCTTTTTCAAAAAATACCACTTTAAGACAGGAATTATTCTCATTATATGAGAATGTTACTTTTAATGATGATGGCATTAAACTAGAAGGAGATAGTCTAGTTGATTTTTTAAAAGGACATGATAAAGCCATAGTGGCATTAGAAAGAATTGATGATGATATATTGAGTCGGTTACCAGAGCTAAAAGTTATTAGTAAGTACGGGGTTGGGCTCGATATGATAGATATAGATGCTATACATAATTATGGTAAACGTCTTGGATGGGTTGGTGGGGTTAATCGTAGGTCAGTATCAGAATTAGTTATTAGTTTTGCTATAGCTATCTTACGCCATATACCAGCAGCTAATCGTGAGGTAGTTAATGGTATTTGGCGACAGCATGTTGGAAGTTATTTGTCTAATAGAACTGTAGGTATTATTGGATGCGGCTTTGTTGGTAAAGATCTAGTAAAGTTATTACAGCCGTTTAATTGCAAAATTTTGGTAAACGATATTCGCAAAGATGCTGATTTTTGTACTGAATTTAACATTCAATATGTTGATCTTGATACATTACTGTCGAATTCAGATGTTGTAACCATACACCTACCATTGGATAATTCCACTCGCAATATGCTTAACAAAGAGAAATTGTCTTTATTAAAATCTGAATCGATACTTATTAATACTGCAAGAGGAGGGATTGTAGATGAGTACGCATTAAAAGAAATGTTGAAAAATGGCAGTTTATTGGCGGCCGCATTCGATGTCTTTAATGTTGAACCTCCACCAGATAAAGAACTGATTTTATTGCCAAATTTCCTTGTTACTCCACATATAGGTGGCAGTGCAAATGAAGCTATTTTATCAATGGGTCGAGCTGCAATAAGTGGTTTAAATATTTAGGGTTTTATATGATTAGAAGCTTAAAAGTAAAAATATTTGGATTGTTGGTTAAAAATATTCCTTATTTTTATGCATTATTTTTGTTGATTGTGTATAAAAAAGTTAGTTTTATAGATAAAAACAGAAAAACAATTTTAATGTTGACACCTGAAAGGTTTAGGGGTGATGTAAGCGTTCTTGTAAGAACAAATGAGTTTAATATTATCATTATTGAGCAAAAATGGTTGCAACTTACCTTTTCTATTTTTTATAATCAAGATAAGCTGAAAGGTGATTATAATTTTTATACAGCAAAGTCTGGAGATATAGTTCAGAATAGATCAGTATTTAGAAAAACATTAAAAAGAGAGGTGCTACTATTTTCCCGCATGGTTGCTGTTGATGCCATTGTTAGTGCTGCTTCATATTATAAGTGGGAACATGATATAGGATATATATTTGAAAAATATGTATGCCCATGGATTGTGTTTCACCGCGAGAATTTATACGCAAGTCCAGGATTTTATAAGTTTGGCCTGGGGCTTTATGGGTCAAAGGGTAATTTCTACGGATCACATATAATTACCCACAATGAAACAACTAAAGACATAATGCTAAGTTGTGGATATACATCTACAGGCCAAGTTAGCGCTTTGGGTGCGTTAAGAATGGATGAGTTCGTTAGTAAAATTAAATTACAAGATCAAACCATATATGGGAATCAAACTAAAAAGAAGAACATCTTATTGATTTCTTTTACTCCAGGCTCGTCATTATATGGGTATAAAGGGGATCCAAAAAACTTAAAAGTGTCAGATGTGCTTTGGCCAGCAAAAGATGATGGTATGTGGAATCTTTTTAATCATGTTCATCGTGATTTAATGACTTTTTGTAAAAATAACAACTGCAATCTCACTATTAGACCTAAGTGGGGTGATAGGTGGCTCGATGAAATTGCCCAAATGTCCAATGATGAAGACGCTGAGAAGACTACCAATGTAGACTTAATTTCCGACATGCACGAATTGATGTTTAGAGCTGATGTAATTGTTGGTTTCGCATCAACCGCAGTATTGGAGGCTGGTTTGACTAATAAACCAGTCATTCTGCCTTACTTTGATGAAGCAAAGTACGAGAAGTATTCACAATATATTTTGTTAAAAGATACTTTTGATGCTTTTGAGGTTGCTGATAGTCGTATAGATTTGACCAATATGTTGAAACAATATACTAGGAGTCCATTTATTCTAAGTAATGACAAAAAAAATAAAAGAGAAAAATGTTTTGAAAAATGGGTCTCTAAGACTGATATGTGTACCACTTCAAGGTATATAGATCTTATAAACAATGTTATCGATAGTTACCATGATTGATTTTGTGTTGATTAGAATATTTCTAAAAAAATTATGATTTCTATACGTAAGTCATTCAATCGCGCTGTTGACTTGGGACTTCCTTACTCACATATTGCTTTTTTAGTTTTATTATCTTTATTATCGACGATTATGGAGGTATTTGGTATTGGAATCTTCTTGCCTATTTTCCAATTTATTAAACATAAAGGTGATATCAATGTATTAATGTCCGAATCAGATATATGGCCTTATATTATAGATTTATTTAGTAGATTAGGTATAGAAGCTTCTTTGGAGCCTCTTCTTCTAGCATCATTTGGCTTTTTTCTTGCACGTCAATCGCTTGAGTATACCAACATGATTTTTCGATCAAAAATTACACAAGGATTTGTATGCAATCTTAGAAAAAAAATGTTTCAGAATTACTTGTTTTCTGATATTTCATACCATAATAGAATTCCGGTAGGTAATTTCATAAATACTGTAACAACCGAGGTTATGCGCTCTGTCATAGGTGCTATGACACCAATAAATTTATTGGTTTATATTATTATGACTATTGGATACTTGTCATTTCTTCTTTTTATTTCATGGCAGTTAACTTTAGCATCAATTATTGTAATATTTATAGGCATTCTAATAATAAAATTTTGGATAAATAAGAGTAAAAGCATTGGAAGAAAGATTGTTAGTGCCAATACATTACTTTCTGATTTTCTTGTTGGAAGATTAAAATTTCCCCGTCTAATTATGCTGTCTAATACTGAATTGCACGAAATAGCAGAGTTTGATAAATTAGCATATATACAAAAAGAATACGAAATTGGTAAAGCGATATTAAGGGCTAAAGCCGATGTTTCTCTGGAGCCATTATTAGTTGGCATGAGTTTACTTTTTATTTATACCTCATTTGCTATTTTTAACATGCAAATTGAAACTATAGGACTTTACTTGTTGATTGTAATGCGCTTATCGCCAGTAACTAAGCAGATTGTATCGCAGTGGCAGCGTCTTAATAGTGTCTTAGGCTCTATTGAGATAGTTGAGAAGCGTCTTAGAGAAATGAAAAATAACAAGGAGGTGAATTCTGGATTAATTGAGATTAAGAAATTTCAATTTAAAATTTCATTTGATAATGTTACTTATCAGTATCCATCCAGTAACTCTAGTGCTTTAGACAAGATATCAACTTGTATTAAGAAGGGTGAAATTACAGCCCTTGTAGGGCCATCGGGAAGCGGAAAGTCAACATTTATTGATATGATCCCACAATTAAGGAGAGCATCATCTGGAGTTGTATTAATTGACAATTATTCAATTAAAGATTACACACTAAAAAGTTTACGAAAATTAATTTCTTATGTCCCACAACAGCCAGAAATTTTTTCCAGAACTATAAAGGATCATATTAAATATGGAAATATAAAATCTACTGATGCAGAAGTAAAGGAGGCGGCAAATATTGCAAATATTGCAGAGTTTATTGAGAGTTTGAATGATGGGTATGATACGTTATTAGGAGAAGATGCTATTGTATTGTCTGGAGGGCAAAAGCAAAGGCTAGATTTGGCTAGGGCAATTATTAAAAATACCCCCATTCTTATTCTTGATGAGCCTACTAGTAATTTAGATGCAAAGTCTGAAGAGTTGTTTAAAAAAGCATTGCTTAATATTAAAAAACAAAAAGATATCACAATCATTGTAATTGCTCATAGATTATCTAGTATTGTTGATTCAGATAAAATTATTATTTTAAAAGGTGGTAAAATTGAGATCGAAGGTAAGCATAAGGATTTATTGAGTTCTAGCTTATGGTACAAAGAGGCTTGGGATCTTCAAAATAGTGGAAGTTTAATTAAACATTGATATGGTCAGAATTAACAGAAAAGAGCTTTTAATTTTCTCAGATCCAGAGAAAGAAAGAAATATTTATGCACACCCACTCTTTATTGCTAGAGATATTTTTTGGCAGAGGCTTGAGCGTGTTTATGATTTTCTGATTAAATCAACAAATAAGACGGATAAAGTATTAGATTTTGGTGGCGGCAGCGGAGTTTTTTGTAGAGCATTATCTGAATTTTATAATAATACAACTGTAATTGATCTCGATACGGAGGAAGCAGAGAAAGCTATTGAATATTATGGTCTTGGCAATGTTGAATGTATACGTATCGATATAAATAAATACAAATCAACTATAAAGTATGATGTCGTAATAGCAACCGATGTTTTGGAGCATTTTAAAGATTTAAACGAGCCGTTAATTTTTTTTAGAAGGTTTTTAGCTAGCAATGGTTTGTTGGTAGTGACACTTCCAACCGAAAATAAGCTGTATGAGTTTGGTAGAATATTGATAAATAAGAAGAAGCCTATAGATCATTACCATAGATCAAAAGATGTAATAAATTTTCTAAGAAATAATGGATTTGAGCTTGTTAAGTCAAACTACATTCCAAAATATATTATTCCTATACCGTTATTTGAATTTGCAGTGTTTAAATATAATGATAGTTAGAGCTTTGCATGGCTAATCAGTTCATTAATGATAAAAAATATAATTGGAAAATCGGAGAGATAAACTCTATACATTTTGCATATATTGGGCGTTATAAATCAGTTTATAAATTACTAGCATATCTCAAACAAAAAGACGTGCCAGAGCTATCAGAAATAAAAAAAATATTAAAGGAGATGACTGGTAATTTTTCAGTTGTTGTAGAGTCTGATAATTGGTTATTGGGTTTAGTTGACCGTATTAGTGGATATCGACTATTTTATAAAAATGATCAATCTGGGTGTATTTTATCAAACTCCCCACGCCAATTAATGAGCGAGGGGAAAAAGCTTTTAATTCCTGATCCAAGCTCTATTACAGAAATAAAGATGGCAGGGTATTTAACTGGTAATAGAACAATGGATAAGGATATTTTTCAGCTGCGTGCAGGTGAAGTGTTACTATGCAATAAAGATGCTCGTAGTTATACAGTTAACAGTTATTTTGAATTTTATTCTCAGAATATTAGAGAGCAAAGTAACAATGTATTAATTGAGGAGTTAGATAGTGTTACGGATGTAATTATTAAGAGAAATATTGAAGATGCTGCTGGAAATACTATATGGGTGCCGCTATCAGGAGGGTTGGATTCGAGATTAATTGTATGTAAATTCAAGCAGTTAGGTTACGATAACCTACGTACATATTCATATGGTATGGTTGGAAATTTTGATGCAATTCGCGCCAAGGAAATTGCATCAGTTCTTGGACTTCGGTGGGATTTTGTGCCAACCTCATCTACAGAATCTAGAAACTTCTTTCTTTCTAATGAAAGAAAGAAGTTTTGGGATTTTGCCGATGGATTATCTGTAATTCCTAATTTGCATGGAATGTTTGCCCTGAAAAGTTTAATTAATTCAGGAAAGATGAAGCAAGGTGATGTAATAATTAATGGACAGTCAGGTGATTTTGTTACAGGACAACATATACCTATAATGCCTGAACAAGAGGCGAGTCATACTACATTGTTGAATAGAATACTGGAAAAGCATTACTCCCTCAGAGAGGACCTATTCTTGGATCATGAGTCATTAGAATTGATGAAACAAAAAATCGAGGATACATTAGGGAAATATCAAAATATTGATAGTTATCAAGAGCTAGCAAAAATATATGAATATTGGGAATGGAAAGAACGCCAGGTAAAGCGTGTAGTAAATGGGCAGAGTAATTATGATTATTTTAGTATGAATTGGGAGTTGCCTCTCTGGGATTTAGAATATATGGAATTTTGGATGGATCTCCCATTACATCAAAAGGTTGACAGGCGACTCTTTGTGGAATATTTAAATAAGATGGATTTTTATGGGCTATTCAACAAGAGAACTAAATTTATGTCACGATGGCCTATAAATCGTATTTATATTCAGTTTTTTGGAAACATGCTGAGCAAGACGTTAGGAAAAAAAGTGTCTGGTGCATATTATAAAAAATTAGATTGGTACAGTCAATATCAATACATATATGCGTTGACTGGAAAAAGCGAGTATAAACGACATTGGATGAATTATAAGGGCCCTTATCCATACATGACTAATATTTGGATGAGTGAAAGCATAGAGCGAAAAATGTGATTTTGAACTCGTATAGGACACATTTTATTTGTAAGATTATCGAATTTCCTAAATTATTTTCAATAACAAAGTATATTTTTATCGATAGTAGCTTATATCTTAAATATAAAAATCTATAAAGGCGTTAGTTATTTTAATTTTTATAAATAAATTAAGAAAATGAAAGAAATTAAGAAAGTCACTTACGCTTTGGAGATAAGTGATGAATTAAAAAAGTATCAAAATGAGATAGAGTATGTTTTTGACTTTGTAGATGAATATTATGGGGCAGTAAGAAAAAAAGAATCAAGTAATGTCATATATTACGGTAAAGGCAGCTTGCAGGGTTCCAATAAAAATAAAATACCATCCTCAGAATTTTGGAGTTTAATTGATATCTCTTTAAATGGTCTTTGTTTGAATATTGATAATACCAAAAAATTAGAGGATTGTATATTGCCATATATTCGAAACCAAAACAATATTCTTGGTTTTGATTATATATCAATAATATTCTTCTTTTTGTCTAGGATAGAGGAAAGAG
>Ga0233434_1004149_pt1 | contig 11279 bp, 12 predicted proteins | sample SI_122_August201_4_FD_182738 | JGI IMG/M metagenome (GOLD analysis project Ga0233434, IMG submission 182738) | Seawater microbial communities from Saanich Inlet, British Columbia, Canada - SI_122_August2016_120_MG | ecosystem: Environmental > Aquatic > Marine > Inlet | place: Canada: British... | reverse complement strand
GCTATTTCGGCAAGGTTCGAGCGCTTATTGATGACAAAGGCAAAAAAATTAAAAAGGCCGTTCCATCCACCCCTGTAGAGGTTGTAGGTTTGCCGGATGTTCCGCAACCTGGTGACCACTTCATGGTAGTTCGGGACGAGAAAAAGGCCCGGCAACTCAGCAACCTGAGACTGCAAGAGCAGCGAGAAATTCAACTCGCTAAATCCACGCGTATCACCATGGATGACCTGCATCAGCAGATTGTTGAAGGCCAGATTAAAGAACTCAATCTTATTATCAAAGCAGATGTTCAAGGCTCAATTCATGCTGTTCAGGAGGCTTTCGGTAACCTTGGAGACAAGGAAGTCCGTATCAAGTGTATTCATGATGCCGTCGGTGGTATTACCGAATCAGATGTTCTGCTAGCCAGCGCATCCAACGCTATCATTATCGGATTCAACGTGCGCCCGACTGATCAGGGCACAAGACTAGCCACTCGGGATAAAGTAGATATTCGTCTCTACAGCATTATTTACGATGCTATCAACGACATGCGACAGGCCATGGATGGAATGCTGGCTCCAAAGTACAAGGAGCAGATCATTGGCAAGGCAGAGATTCGCGAAGTGTTTACCATTCCCAAGGTCGGCACTATTGCCGGGTGCCATGTGCTCTCAGGCAAAATAGAACGCAACCTGGAAGCCCGCCTGATTCGAGACAGTGTGGTGGTCTATCAGGGTAAAATCGAATCCATAAGAAGATTTAAAGACGATGTCAAGGAAGTCGCCTCAGGTTATGATTGTGGTATTTCTATCGAAAAGTTTCAGGATGTGAAGCAAGGGGATATCATTGAACCCTTCATCCTGGAAGAAATCACAAACTGATATGCATTTCTCCGTAAAGAAAAATGATCATCGGTTGTTGCTCCTTAAAGTTTTATTTGCACGGAAACCGGTCGTTAAAGGGTAAGCGTCAAGTCGTCAGATCTATTAAAGATCGACTGAAGAACAACTTTAATGTTTCGGTCGCAGAAGTTGGGGATCAGGACAATTGGCAAAGACTCCACATCGGCATTTCCGCTGTGGGGTCGGACCGCCCGTACATGGATGGGTTGTTGACAAAGGTGGTCGATGCTATTGATAGAATGAATCTAGCCGAGATCACCGACTGCAAAACCGAAACCATGAATCTTGGCTCCGGAAACTTTTGAAATAGTAGGTATATTCATGCGATTCAAGCGTTCCCAAAGAATTCAGGAACTCCTTCATGAGGAAATTTCAAAGCTGGTCCAGAGTGGGTTGAAAGATCCTCGGATAGGCTTCACCACCATTACCAAGGTGGAGGTTTCTGACAATCTCAAGCACGCTAAAGTATTTTTTAGCGTGATGGGTTCTGAGCAAGAAAAAACCGATACCCTGGATGGGCTGATAAATGCTAAAGGGTTTATCCGTAATGCATTAGGCAAGAATCTTTACTTAAGGTACCTTCCTGAGCTGGATTTTAGGCGGGATGATAATGCCGATCATGTTGAAAAAATATCAAGGATACTGAATGGACTCCACTCTGAACCAGGTGGTCAACCTCTATAAACCGTCTGGACCCACCTCGTTTGCCATGGTTCATTCGGTAAAGAAGATTCTGGGCGTCAAAAAAGCTGGGCATATCGGCACTTTGGACCCCATGGCAGAGGGTGTTTTGCCCATCTGCCTGAATCAATCGACCCGGATTATTCAGTTCTTAGGCCCTTTATCCAAGCATTATCAATGCACTATGACCTTGGGAGCCGCCACGGACACTCAGGACTCTACGGGGAAGACCCTTTTTGCAGGGGATCCCTCAAAGATCACCGAAATCCAGGTTCGTAGCCTACTGAAAAGCTTTATCGGGGAGCAAAATCAGGTTCCCCCTATGTACTCAGCAAAGAAGAGCAACGGAATTCCTCTTTACAAATTAGCCAGAAATGGTATTACTATCGAGAGGAAACCCGTCTTAGTACATTTTTATTCCATAGATTTTATTAATATGGAAGAAAATCGTGTAGAATTTGACGTGCATTGTTCTGCGGGAACTTACATCCGTACCCTGTGCCATGACATTGGTGAAAGTTTGGGTTGCGGAGCGCATATGTCCGGATTGATTCGGAAACAGGTGGGAGTGTTTGCACAAGAGTCTTCAATCACTCCTGAAGCGTTGGAAATCGCAAACAATAATGGAAATCTGGCAGATGTGCTTTTCCCCGTGGAAAAGGCTTTGGAGTTTCTTCCTGAAATCCGCATCACTGATGAATTCGTAGGGCCTATTGCCAATGGCAATGCCCTACCGAAGTTTTCCTTGAAAGCTTATCCGGAAGAATTTAAAGCCGGGATGATGTTGAGAGTATGCAACGGCAGCGACAAAGTGCTCGCTATCGTTGAATCTCTTGTAGATCAAGACCAGTTTGGCAAAATGGTACCAAAGGATATCGCGTTTAAATTAAAACGTGTTTTAATTTAGTTATAAACATTTTAAATTTGACGGAGAAAGATTGGAGTGTTTTCGCAAGGACACACAAAAAAATGTGTCTCTACGAAAACATTTCCCAATCGTTTTCCCGCATTTAACGAGTTGGAGAAAAAATCATGGCAATGAATGCAGAACAAAAAACTACTGTTATCACAGATTACAAGCTTCATGAAAAAGACACGGGGTCTTCAGAAGTGCAGATTGCACTGCTGACAAAACGCGTCACCTATTTGACTGAACATTTCAAGACGCATGCTAAAGACCACCATTCCCGGCGCGGACTACTCAAGCTGGTGAGCCAGAGAAGAAAACTTTTGGATCATCTAAGAAAAGAAGATATTAGCCGTTACCAGAGCATTATTTCAAAGCTCGGCATACGCAGATAATCGCGCCCAACCTACCCTGAATTCTCAGGACAAAAAATATATTGGAGAGACATTAATGGAAAAAGTTGAAATAGACATAGATGGAAAAGTGATATCACTTGAGGCCGGTGATTTAGCCCGGCAAGCTGGCGGCGCAGTCGTTGTTCGGCAAGGTGATACGATGGTGCTGGTAACTGCCACCATGGCTAAAGAACCCAGAGAGGGAATCGATTTTTTCCCCCTGACTGTAGATTACCGGGAAAAAACCTATGCAGCCGGAAAAATTCCCGGCAGTTTTTTTAAACGGGAAGCTCGACCCGGAGACCTCGAAACTCTGATCTGCCGATTGATCGACAGACCGATCAGGCCTTTGTTCCCAAAAGAATTCAAAAACGAAACTCAGGTTGTTGGACTTGTTGTCTCGCACGACCAGGTCAATCCTCCTGATGTCAATGCCATCACCGGCGCATCTGCCGCGTTGATGATCTCTGACATTCCGTTTGAGACCCCTGTTGCAGGAGCTCGCATTTCCCGGGTAGAAGGCAAGCTGATTTTCAATCCCTCTTACGAGGAAACGGCAAACAGTGACCTGAACCTGATTATGGCGGGAACTACTGACGGAATCGTAATGGTTGAAGCTGGCGCTAATGAAGTCAGTGAAGACGACATGATGGAAGCTCTTGAGTTCGGACACGAAAGAATTAAAAAAGTGATCGGAATTCAGATTAAACTCCGTGAATTGCTCGGCAAAGAAAAACTCGTTGTCGAAAAGGCGCAAGTGGATGAAGAACTGAAAAGCAAGGTTCATGCACAGGCCGCAGCTCCTTTGAATGATGCGATGCAAATCGCTGGCAAACACGAGCGTAGCGATGCCATCAAGAAAATTAAACACGACTTCACTGACTCAATGAGTCCTGAAGAACTGGAAGAGAAAAAAGGTGCGTTTAAAGATATTTTCCATGACTTGGAAAAATACGTTGTGCGTAACCTTGTTCTCGACAAGCAGTACCGCGTCGATGGCAGGGGACTGGCCGATATTCGACCAATCAGCATCATGATCGGTTATTTACCACGAGTGCACGGTTCAGCTGTTTTTACTCGAGGCGAAACACAGGCTCTTGTTACTGCCACCATGGGAACTTCAGCAGACGAGCAACGTCTGGACAGCTTGGAGTTTAAAGGCACCAAGTCTTTTCTCCTGCACTACAATTTCCCGGCATTCTGTACCGGTGAGGTTAAGTTTATTGGCGGTCCCGGACGGCGCGAAATTGGCCACGGCATGCTCGCTGAACGATCCCTCATCCCCGTTCTGCCGAGCAAGGAAGAATTCCCTTACACCATCCGAATAGTTTCCGAGATTCTTGAATCTAACGGTTCCTCTTCCATGGCTTCAGTATGTGGCGGTTCGCTTTCGATGATGGATGCAGGTGTTCCCATCAAAGCTCCTGTTGCAGGCATCGCTATGGGATTGATTAAAGACGGCGACCGAGTGGCGATTCTTTCTGACATTCTCGGCTCTGAAGACCATCTCGGTGATATGGACTTTAAAGTAGCGGGAACCAGTAAAGGAATCACTGCTCTACAAATGGATATCAAAGTTGACGGCCTCGACCGTGGGCTCATGGGCAAAGCTCTTGAGCAAGCGAAAGAAGGCAGAATGCACATCCTCGGCGAAATGGATAAAGCTCTGCAAACTCCGAGAGATGAAATGTCCAAATACGCACCGAGAATCGTGCAGATTACGGTTCCCAAAGATAAAATTCGCGATGTTATTGGACCGGGCGGCAAGGTCATCCGCGATATCATTGATAAAACCGGCGTCTCCATCGACATCAACGATGACGGGGTGGTTTCAATCGCCTCCTCCGATGAGGAAGCCGCCAAAAAGGCCATTGAGTATGTACAAAACCTGGTCCAGGAAGTCGAAGTCGGGAAGATCTATCTCGGCAAAGTCAAAAAGATCGTCGATTTCGGAGCCTTTGTAGAAATTTTCCCAGGCACCGATGGATTAGTACACATCTCACAGATTTGTGACCGCCGCATCAAAAATGTCAGCGATGAGATTCAGGAAGGTGATGAAATCAAAGTCAAAGTCATTGATGTGGATCAACAAGGTAAGGTCAAGCTCAGCCGCAAGGAAGCTTTGAAAGACGCGGTAGCAGCAGAATAAGCCAATAGCTTAAAATAAAAACGGGATGGGCTTTTAGCCCATCCCGTTTTTTTATTGTCTGAAACTAAGACTTGATCACAGATTCCAATCTTTGATCGTATCAATTGATTTGTGATGGGTCAGATCAAAATGGATAGGGGTCACCGAAATATAATTTTTGCCCACCATCACACAGTCCGCCCCCTCTTCAACTTCATCGAACCGCATCTCGCCTGCCATCCAATAATAGGTGTTATTTCTGGGGTCCGCCCGCTGATCAAAAGATTCAACCACTCGTGACTTTCCTTGACGAGTGATGGCCGCCCCGGCAATCTCATTTTCAGGAACAGGCGGAACATTAACGTTCAGGACGACGCCCTCAGGCAATCCTTTATCCAGGACTTTCGCAACCAACTTGCTGGCAAATTTCGCCGCAGGAATAAAATCTGGTTTCTCATAGGTGTCCAGAGAGATCGCTACGCTGGGAACACCCATTATCATCGCTTCTGTCGCGGCTGAAACTGTTCCAGAATAGAGAGCGCAAATACCAAGGTTCCCCCCTAAATTGATCCCTGAAACAACGATTCGAGGCGGCTCATCCAGCAATACGGCAATAGCCAGCTTGACACAGTCAGCCGGGGTTCCATTGACCGCGTAGCCGATGAACTTACCTTCCTCTTCAACCTTCCGCACCTTGAGCGGCTGGGTCAATGTGATGGCGTGGCCCATGGCACTTTGCTCTGTTTCCGGGGCAACGATGATCACATCATCTTCCCGACTAAGCTCCTTGTACAGGGTTCTAAGGCCAGGCGCGTTAAATCCATCATCATTACAGAGCAATATCATAAGAGAAAGCCAATCAAGGTTTGGGTTAAATAAAAAAGGGGCGTCACCTAACGGAAACGCCCCAAATTCCTAAACTATATCAACGGATGAAACCGCCGATTAGTTGTGTTTATCGAAATACGTTTTAGATCCAGAAGGATCCGGCTTCATACCATCTTCGCCCTCTTTCCAGTTTGCTGGGCACACTTCGCCATTCTTCTCATGAAATTGCAAAGCATCGACCATTCTCAAAGCTTCATCGACATTTCTCCCCAAAGGCAGGTTGTTGATGAGCTGATGCTGAACAACGCCTTCCTTATCAATCAGGAACAGGCCACGGAAAGCAATCCCCGCTTCATGCATGACGCCGTAATCATAGGTGATCTTCTTGTTCAAATCAGCAACGAGCGGATAAGCAATATCACCGAGGCCGCCGTTTTTGCGATCCGTATTTCTCCAAGCCAGATGCGAGAAATGGCTGTCGACAGATACACCTAATACTTCGGTATTGCGTTTTTTGAACTCATCCATACTGGTGCTGAAAGCGATGATCTCAGTCGGGCAAACAAAGGTAAAATCCAGAGGATAGAAAAACAGAACGACATACTTTCCCTTATAGTCGGAAAGATTGATTTCCTTGAAACTACCATCAGGCATCACAGCTTGGGCAGTAAAATTTGGGGCAGGCTTAGCAACTAGTGCTGACATATATAACTCCTAGAATCAGTGTTTAAATGGAATGGTTACTCTATCACAATTTTTACAGGGCATTCAATTGCCATCAACAGTTTTTGTCGACTCCCACAGACGATTTCAATCTCACTCATCTCCTCCTCTGGCTTGACACACCAGAGCACCCTATTTACAATGATTTATGCAATCTATCGATGCACCCTTGAAACATCTAAAGATCGGTCGTGAAGGCCGACTACCAATATTTTTATGGAAATACTCTTTTTAGGAACCGGGACCTCGACCGGAGTTCCTTCCCTATGTTGTGACTGCGAAGTCTGCATGTCAAAAGACCCAAGGAACAAGCGCTTGCGCTCGTCGATTCTGGTTCGGCAAAACGACCATGCAATCCTGGTCGATACCTCTACCGATCTCCGGCAACAATGTCTGCTCTACGGAATCCAAAAAATTGACACTGTGCTTTACACTCATCATCACGCTGACCATGTTCACGGAATTGATGAGCTGCGCAGTTTCAACTTCTTCAACAAAACTGCATTGCCCGTTTATGGCAACGCACAAACTTTGCGTCACCTGAGTATAAACTTCAGCTATATTTTTGGTAAGGCCGAGCAAATTGGAGGCGGTATTCCGCAATTGATCCCAACACAATTGGAAGATAAAACTTACAGCTTCGGCGATATCCCTGTAACCCCTCTCGACATTCAGCATGGCAAGCTGATCATCAATGGGTTCCGCTTCAAGGACTGTGCCTACATCACGGACTGTAGCGGCATCCCGGATAGCACACGGGCAAAGCTAAAGGGATTAAAGGTGCTCGTCCTGAACGCACTAGGATTCAAACCGCACACAACCCATTTCAATCTCAGTCAGGCTCTTGAAGCCGCCAAGGATATCAACGCCGAAAGAACCATCCTGACCCACATCAATCATAACTTTGATCATGAAAAAGTATCCCGCGACCTGCCGGGAGGAGTTGAGCTGGCACTGGATGGAATGAAGGTTGCCCTCTAGCGAAGAAGGAGGAGCTTCAATGGACCCCTCTTTTTCAAAGTACCCGTACCGGGCATGAGGGCAAAGGAAAAATTTTCACAAGGGCTGGGGTGATTTACAACCTGGATCGCCACGCTCCTTGCAGTCGCTCGCGACGACGAACCTGCTGCTATGCGGAACTAATCGAAGTCAAAATCGCGCAAAGGTTTTTCGTCAGATTTATCAACATGCTTTTGTGACTCTTTAAAAATTTCATCGAGAACCCGATCCCGTTCCTTCAGATTCTCACTGTGTTTTTTAAACATGCTCTGCTGTTCTTTCTTCTGGCTTTCCAACCCCTTCACCATATCAGTGAGCGAGACCTCCGGTTTGGGCTTTCTTTCTTCCCAGATCACCTCACCTGTTTTTTTATCTACCTGTAGCTTGGTTTCGCAACAGGGGCAGAGAACCTCAAGCTTATTTGATCCCATCATCAATACCAAACAAAGTCATTAATAACTTGCCTCCTCACCGGGAAGCCGTTATTAATTATATCAGATTTATATGTTGAGAATAAACTCCAAGGAAAAGTATGAAAGGTTATTTTATTACAGGAACCGATACCAACGTGGGCAAGACGGTAGTCACCGCCTGTCTCGCCACCCTGTTCAAAAGCCGGGGAGAAGATGTCGGAGTGATGAAACCCCTTGAAACCGGGGTGGATCCTGAATGCAGTTCTTCCGCCAATTCCGATGCTAAATTCCTGATAGAAGTCTCCGGTGTTCAGGATGCCCTCGAAGAGGTCTGCCCTTACCGGTTGAAAACCCCGGCCTCACCCTACCAAGCCGCCAGACTTGAAGGAAAAGAACTCGACCCGGACAAAATACTGCAAAGGTTTCGCGCACTCCAATCCAAACATTCCATGATGTTGGTGGAAGGTGTAGGCGGTCTCATGGTCCCAATCACTCAGCGATATAATGTAGTCGACTTGGCTTTACAAGTAGACCTCCCCCTCATCATCGTCAGCCGCATTCAGATGGGTACTTTGAACCACACCCTGTTGACCCTCAACGCCGCACGCCAGCATGGACTGAAAGTCGCAGGCGTGATCCTCAACCCGGTTCATGCAGGTGAGCTAGATACCATAGAGGAGGAACAAGGCTTCATGATCGAAGAGTTTTCAGACACACCCATCCTGGGCACCTGCCCTTATATCCATGATGTTTCGAGTGAGGGGATTAAACAAAGCCTGGGAAAAGTTGAACAAGGTTTAATAGCAAAGTTAATCTAAAGTTTTCCACATAATTCACTTTTCAGGGTCTTGTACTAGAAGCATCATTTAAATGCCTGTGTTCCCAAGTTAATTGAAACGCAAGAATAAAAAAAACCAGAGCATAATAGTTGAATTTCACAATGTAATCGGAGAACTGAAAAGTAACGCCAAGACTAATTCCGTGAATGAAGTTGAAATGGAATACCGTTGAGTTTAAGGATACAATTTGAAAACCAAAATAAAAAGCTACCAGCTTTAACCCAAAAAGCTCCCTTCTACATAACAATACTCCTCCGCCCAAACCCAAGAGATTAAAAACCAATACTCCATAATAGTCTAGGTTTTGAAATTGATCGTTAACGATCATAGACCATATAATATTGATAAAAGCCAAAACAGAACCCACTATTGCCAACCAAAATAAAATTTTAAAATATTTTAATTCGGGCAACTCTTTCTGACTCATCAAAGTTCACTTTCAGATTCAGGTTTTAAATTCGTAGCCTTTTTCGCGGTGGGTGATGATGTGTTGCGGGGACTGGGGTTTCTTCTCAAAATATTTGCGTAAGCGGGCCACGAAATTATCCACCGTGCGGGTTTCGGTTTGTGGATCATAGCCCCATACCTTTTCCAATAATTCTTCGCGGGTCACAATATTTCCATTTTGTGACACCAACAACTTCATCAGCAACGCTTCTTTCGCCGTCAGATAAAATTCGCCGGAGCAACCCTTGGCTTTGCCACTGGCGAAGTTGATCCACATGTCGCCAAACTGAAAAACTTCCTGATCGTGCACCGGTTCTTTATACCACTCCCAACGGCGCAGAATTCCTTTGACCCTTAGCAGGAGTTCTGGCAGATGGAATGGTTTGGCCAGATAATCATCGGCCCCTGCGGCCAGCCCCAACTCACGGTCTTCATCCGTGGACTTGGCAGACAACATCAAAATCGGGAACCGCAAATCGGTATTGCGGATTCTCCTAGCCACTTCCAGTCCACTCAACTTAGGCAGCATGATGTCGAGGATCATCAGGTCAAAATCTTCTTCCCCCAGAATATCCACAGCCGATTGTCCGTTATCGACAAGAGTGATCTGATAACCCTCCCGCTCAAGGTTGAACTTCAGCCCTTTCGCGAGATGGACTTCATCTTCAACAACCAGAATTTTTTTTCCGCTATTTTTCATCGCTCATCCAGTTGACGAACCGTTTCAACTTCCCGGCTGACCGGCAGCAGGACGGAAAATATCGAACCTTTTCCCCTGCCCGGACTGGAAACTTTCAACCGTCCTTTATGGTTTTTAACAATTTCACTGGAAATGAACAGACCCAAGCCTGCTCCCTCAATATTCTGAGTGTCTTCGTTCTGCACCCGATAAAACTTTCTGAAAATCTTTTTTATATCTTTCTTCTCAAAACCGAATCCCTGATCCTTAAAATCCACTACCCAGAATTTATCGTTTTTATGAAGATGAATATTCAAAGAAGAGTCCACAGGAGAATACCGGATTGCATTGCTAATAAGATTATTAAACACCATGCTCAAGGCTTTTTGGTCCAAATTCAGAATGGGCGAATCTTCCAGTTTTAAATCTACCAGACACTTTTTTTCCTCTAACTGGCGTTTATGCCCCTTGATCACTTCCGCAAGAAAATCACCCAGATCCACAGGCTGGAACTGCAATGCCATGCTCTTGGGATCTGCCTTGCTCGATTGTAAGATATTATCGATCAACTCAGAAAGGCGTTGGGTGTCCGACAACATCGTTTCGACAAAGTCTTTTTCTTCCTCCTTTGAGACATCCTGATACTTCAGAGTCTCGAGATAGAGTTGAATGGAGGCAAGCGGAGATTTCAGCTCATGCGAAACACTGGCGACAAAATTACTTTGCATCTGATTCAAACGGTTCTGTTTGTTCCAATACACAAAGATCACGTAGACCCCGGCGAGAATCAAGAGCATCAGGAAACAGCCTTCAAACAATATCAGCCACTGAATTTCGACGGTGAACAAATCTGGGCGAATTTGCTGAGCAAATTCCTTGACAGCTAGATTATTTTCCAGATACCAGTTTATCCAGACCGCCATGAGCACGATCCAGGCGATCTGAACCCCAATAAACACCATGATAGGATGGAACAGATTTCTCAGTCTACTCATTGTCCCTCGCCTTCCAGTTCCGATAAACCCCTGATTTCTACTACTTTACCAAGCTATCACCCTAATTTGAAGGTCTATTTATAGCCTCCCCCTAAATTGTCAACGGATCTCACTCCTGCAGGGATATTACATAACTTTTACATACGGTTTGATCGCTTCAGGTTACCATGAAGCTGTGTAAAAACCTTTATTCGGGGAGCTTTTCCATGACCAGTGATTCCACTGAGAAGTACCAACTTAAATTTAATCCGATCGCCACGGCCGTTCTAGTTACCGTACATCTCATGGCGTTATTTGCTTTTTTTCCGTTTGCGTTTTCCTGGAGCGCTGTCGCAGTGATGTTTTTTTTATACTGGGTCAC
>Ga0233434_1004138_pt1 | contig 11298 bp, 13 predicted proteins | sample SI_122_August201_4_FD_182738 | JGI IMG/M metagenome (GOLD analysis project Ga0233434, IMG submission 182738) | Seawater microbial communities from Saanich Inlet, British Columbia, Canada - SI_122_August2016_120_MG | ecosystem: Environmental > Aquatic > Marine > Inlet | place: Canada: British... | reverse complement strand
ACATCTCAGATATTGATCTTTCAATCAAATCCTCATTTTTGTATCCGTAACTGGAGGCCCATGAATCACAAAATGGCATATTACCATACTTTCATCACAAGCGCCGCCTATTGCGTTACGTATGCAAGAAGTGGATGATGAAGAAACCATATAAACCAAGCGTGAAAATATGCCTGATCGGGCCAAAATATTGAAATTTTTTCAATATTTATTTTTGAGATCACAGACATCACACCAAAATATGTAGGGGATCACACAGATCGATAGTTAAAATGTTAGAAATATTTTTGTGAATTTAGTTTTGAGTTACTTAGCTGAATACAAAAAGAAGACTAGAAAATCAGCTGTGCTATTTGCCAAGTCAAAGAAACTACATATCAACGGGGTTTCTCATAACATAAGATTTTATGAACCATATCCATTTGTTGTCAAATCATCACAGGGGAAAAGTCTGAAGGATGTAGACGATAACAAATACACTGATTATTGGATGGGTCATTGGTCTTTGATATTAGGACATGGGCAAAAAAATGTCAAAGACTCTTTGAAAAAACAAATTGAGAAAAGTTGGATGTATGGAACAGTTAATGAACAGACAATTTCGCTATCGGAATTAATTTCAAAAGCAGTGCCAATAGCTGAGAAAATTCGTTACGTTACATCAGGAACTGAAGCTACAATGTATGCAGTGAGACTAGCACGTTCAGTTACAGGTAAAAAAATAATTGCAAAGATTGATGGAGGATGGCACGGATATACATCAGATTTGTTAAAATCAGTTAACTGGCCTTTTTCAGAATCAGAAAGTTCAGGAGTAGTTAATGAAGAGAAAATTGTATCTATACCGTATAATGATTTAGAAAAATCATTATCAATTTTAAAAAAATATTCCAAAGATTTAGCTGGTGTAATTATAGAGCCAGTATTAGGTGGAGGTGGATGTATTCCTGCAACATCAGATTACTTGAAAGGCATACAAGAATTTGTTCATAAAAATAAATCATTATTTATTTTAGATGAAATAGTTACAGGATTTAGATTTAGATTCGGATGCTTGTATCCTACAATGAAATTAGATCCTGATATTGTCACATTAGGAAAAATTGTTGGAGGTGGAATGGCAATTGGTGTAATTTGTGGAAAAAAAGAAATCATGCAAATGGCAGATACAACAGGTAAGAAAAAATCAGAACGAAGTTATGTTGGAGGTGGAACATTTTCTGCCAATCCAGCCTCAATGGTAGCAGGATTTACAACATTATCAGAATTAAAAAACTCAAAATCAATTTATTCAAAAATTAATGATTTAGGAGAATATACAAGAAAAGAATTGAGTAAATCTTTTGATGGAAAAGTACTAGTTTCAGGAAAAGGATCATTGTTTATGACACATTTCATAGATAATGGAGTAACTGAAATTAAAACTGCAGCAGATGCTGCAAGATGCAATAATTCAAAACTTGCAAAATACCATTTTCAAATGATTGCAAAGAATGGAATATTTTTCTTGCCTGGAAAACTAGGAGCCATATCAAATGCACATACCAAATCAGACATTAATCAAATGATTAAGGCATCAGAAGGAATTTAGAATTATTTAGATAATATTGAATTTTTCCAAGACGTTAATTGGTTGAATAATTCAAGATAGTTTCCAAGTTTTTTAGTAATATGAACATGTGCAAATAGATTTTCAAATTGGGCTTCAAAAATTAATGTGCATTCATCTTTGAAGAAAGGAACAGACACTCCAATCTTTTTCAAAGAGGAGAACGTAGTATTTTCAATTAGAATTATTTTCCCAGTGATTACAATTTGTTTTTGAGTTATTTTTTTATTTATCGAATCATCAATCTGTTTTTGAATAGAATCACTCCAAATTGGAGTATCTTGGGGCCATTTGTGTACATGTACTTTATCGGCAAGAAATTTTATTTCAGAATCTATCAATAAATAGAAAAAATAAATATCAAAATTAAGCGTATCTTTGAAAATTTAAATTTTTATAAATTAACAATTCATACAAAAATAATGGAAAAGAAAAAAGAATCAAAAGAAGATTATGCAACTGAAGATCCAACCAAAGCAGATGCCAAATCTCAAGAAGACATGGCAAAAGAGGCAATAAAGAAATTCAAGTCATTAAATAATTAGAAAACTTTGATTATAGCCTAAATTTTATGAGTAACCATGGGATTATTTGGCTCAAAAGAGAAACCCGAGGACCTGATGTATCAGGGGATGGCATTAATGGATAGAAATCAACCAAAGGCAGCTATTTCATTATTTAACAAAGTTCTAAAACAAGACTCTAAAAATGTCTCAGCATTATACAATAAAGGATTAGCCCTAAATCAAATTAAAAAATACACTGATGCAGTTACTTGTTTTGAAGAATTATTAGAAATCAATTCCAAAGATGCACAGGCATTTAACAATAAAGGAATAGCAATGGCAGAAATGGGAAATATTCAAGACGCATCTGAATGTTATGATAAAGCAATAGAGGCCGACCCAAAATATGCAGCATCTTATTTTAACAAAGGTGTGCTACTAGACAAACTGCAAGAACATGAAGAAGCACTAGTATCATTAGAAAAAGCAATTACAATTGATCCAAGAAAACAAAATGTATTAGTCTACAAAGGAATTGTTTTAGGAAAAATGAAAAGACATGAAGAAGCACTAAACTGCTTTCAAAATATTTGTAAAAAATATCCCAACAACCAAGATGCTTTTTTTCAAAAAGGAGTACAATTAGCAGAACTTGGAGAACACAAAAAAGCGCTAGATGTATTTGATGATATTTTAAGAAAATTCAAAGACAACGTAAATGTAGTTTATGCAAAATCTCGAAGTAAGGCAGCTTTGGAGATGTATCCAGAAGCTCTAGAGTTACTAAAACAAGCAGTTTCAAAAAATCCAAAAATAATCAGGACATGGGCAAAGGAAGAGAGAATTTTTGAGAAATTGCATAATAATGAACAGTTTAGAAAATTAGTGAAATTATAAAATTAATTCTAACTAACATCAATAATTTTCTGTTCCATCAAATATTGTATACTGTCAATAAACGTCTCATTACTTATTGCACCATCTGCCCACCAGCCTGCATTATTTTTAATCCAGTCAGGAATAGGGATAGTTTCCTCTATAACATCAAACTCATGTTTTGTGGTATCTTTTGGTGCATCTGAAATATTAACAGTCTTTGGCATGTTGATAATTTCTTGCTCTATTAAAAATGCTAAAGAGTTAACAAAGGTTTCATCAGTTACAGTACCATCAGTCCACCATCCAGCGTTTGATTTAACCCAAGGAGGAATAATAATTTCTGAGGGCTCATCTAATATTACTCCCTGTTGGACAATTAGTCCCCCAACTGCAAACTTGCTTTGCTGGTCTGAATCACCATCTCTAAAGTCACTGAGATTATTTCCAGATGTACAACCATCTTTTACATCTGTCACATGTACAATCTCATCTAGTTCTGCAATAAATTGAGAATCAGCTAGTCCGGATCCAAACATGTTTTGTAAATTAATGTAAGAATCAAACTCTGTATCAGAATACATTGTGAGTTCTGATAAAATTTGTGCAGGAGTAAGCTGTGGAGTTTTATCAATCATTAGTGCAACCATTCCTGCAACGTGTGGGGCTGCAGCAGATGTTCCAAAAAACGGCGAGTTGCCATATGCAGTTGTAGTTACAGCATCAGGGGCTACCAAACTTGGGGAGGCCATACAATTGTTTGTAGGACCTTGCGAGCTAAACGGTTCTAACCTTGAATCATAGTAATTTATGGCGCCAACTGAAATTATTCCAGCAGCATCAGTTGGGACACTGACACTTCCTTCTGCAATTTGATACTCTAGTTTGTCTGATGGTGAGAATATTTCCAATATTGCATCTGTAGTATCTGAACCACCATACCTTACTCCTAAACTGTAAGTTCCTGCATTTTCAGGCGTGAAATAGACGTATTCAAAAGGTATGGCATTGTCAGTTTCCTGTAAATTGGCAGAATATGCCACTTCATTACCATCCTCATCAGTGAGAGATAAATCAAAATCATTTATCCCACCAGATGGACTATCCCACATTAAATACAAAATAAATGGGATTTCTCTATCCACTCTACTTTGTGATGCAACAACTGAAATTCCTTCATCTAATCCTTCAAACTCGTGCCAACTATTTTCATTTGTATCTATAAAATTTCCTTCCCAATGCGTCTCAGCATAGTTACCAGCTGACACTACAAATGGAATTCCCATACCAATAGCTTGTTCTACTTTTTTTGTCATCTCACTGTTCCCATCAGTTGGATAGTTTACCCATCCAGCTGACATTGTTATCAAATCAACGTCTTTACTAATTGCATAGTCCATTGCATCTAAAAATTCAACTTCAGATGCAAACGTGTACAGGTATAATTCAGAATTTGGTGTGACATCAATTACGATTTCAGATACCGCAGTACCATGGACAGACTCTGTTCCAAATCCTTCTAGTGGAATTTTCAAACCATCAAAGTCATGACGAAAGGATTTTGTTTCTACAATGTTATTTTTTATCTCATCATTTGTATCATCAAAAGCTAAATCTAAAATGGCAATTTTAATTCCATCACCTTTAATTCCCAATTCGTGTGGAATGTTTGCATGAATTGTTTTGTATCCTTCACCATAAAATGAACTTTGAATTGCTTTTGATGTGGGTTGTACTTTTGCAATATTTGGAATTTTGTATAACGTGGATAAATCATCAATTGGAATATTTATCTGAACTAGTTCACTGTTTACTGATTCAATGTTTGCATATTTTTTAATCTCATTTATCACAGTATCTGGAGTGTTATCATCTAAAATTACAAGTGCCCTGACATCTCCGTCTTTGTATTCAAGACCTAACTTTTTTGCATCATCTTCTTTGTCATCAGATTTTGATAGGACCTTTGTTAGTACCTTAAATGATGTATCTTCAGGTGCTGCCTCTACCTTTTCAGGTGCTGAAACTGCCTCAAATGACTCCTCAACTGGCACCTCAACTGCTACACTAATTGGAGTGGTAAGACTTTCTGCTACCACCTCTTCGTATTCTTCTTCAGGAAGGGCAAATGATTCGTCAGGTTCTGAGGCTGCTGCTTCTGCCTGAGATTGAGAACTGTCACTTTTATCACTACTGCCTGCACTTGCTGCAACTGTTGATGCGGCAGCAGGTACTGAGATTACCAATGCTTTGTTAAATGATAGAGAACCCAATTCCCCAGGAGTAGGAAGTGTTAGTATGGCGTCATTATTTAGTGATGCCGTTTCAGTAATGCTAGTTCCAGCAGAAAGAGATGTGGTGGCAACATAATCAAGATCAGATGATACATCACCTTCTTGTGTAGTGTATTGAAAAGTTAGAGTTGTTGTACCAGTGCCAGAAGTATAATCTGCAATTTGATCAGTAGTTCCAGTTTCAAGTGTTAGTTGAGGAGTTCCAGAAACTGTAACTGCTTCAGAAAATGTTGCAGTAATATCAAGTGTTACTCCACTTGTAGAAAATGTTCCATCAGTTTCTGTAGATGTTACATCTGTAACTATAGTTGTTTCATCCATGAATAAAGTATAGACGGCGCCACGATTACTTGCAGCACCACCAGTATCATCACCTCGTGCACCTACTACTAAATCATTAAATCCGTCATTATCAAGATCACCAATATTATGAATACTCCATCCAAAATTATCACCAGTAGATAATGATGGAGTGCCATTAGAGCCTGAAGATAATTCTAAAGAAGATGTTGCAGACCCAGATGTGGCCATAAATAGAATATACACTGACCCTTCACCACCAAAAGTACCAACTGCTAAATCCTCAATCCCATCATTATTCAAATCACCAACACCACTAACACCTACTCCAAAACCATCACTATCAGACAATGTAGGACCGCCGTTAGTGCCAGATGCAATCTTTACAGTTGAAGAGGCAGTACCATCAGTATTCATAAATAGAATATATACAGCGCCACGTCCTGTACCTCCAGTATCATCAGCAAATGCACCAACGACCAAATCATTTGTTCCGTCATTATTTAGATCACCAATATTTGCAATAGAATATCCAAAATAATCAGAATCAGATAAAACAGGACCGTTTGTGGTGTCATCATTGATTTCTACAGTGCTATCAACAGAACCATCAGTATTTAGAAACATTATGAATATTGAACCACGATTATTATTGCCACTAGTATCAGCAAATGCTGCGCCAACAGCCAAGTCATTAACCCCATCATCATTCAAATCACCAATATTTGCCATAGAATATCCAAAGTAAACATAATCAGATAACGAGGGGCCATTTGTGGTACTATCATTAATTTGTGCAGTGCTAATGATTGCACCAGTACCATCAGTATTCATGAACATGATGTGTACTGCACCACGATCATCACCACCACCAGAATCATTACGTGCTGAAACTGCAATATCATCAGTTCCATCACGGTTTAAGTCACCCATGTTTGCAATAGCATATCCAAATCTATCACTGCCAGATATAGAAGGACCGTTTGTGGTGTCATCATTGATTTCTACTGTGCTAAGTACAGCACCAGTGCCATCTGTATTTAGAAACATGATGTGAATTGCACCACGATTAGTACCACTGTTATCATCATATGCTGCACCAACAGCAATATCATCAGTTCCATCTTTGTTTAGATCACCAATGTTTGCAATAGAATACCCAAAATAATCCTCATCAGCCAAATCAGGACCGTTTGCAGTAGAATCATTGATTTCTACTGTGCTATCAATAGAACCATCAGTGTTCATGAACATGATGTGTACTGTACCTCTATCACAATCAGCAGGGGAATTAGTAAGACAGCTACCAGAACCACCAGCATCATCATAATATGCACCAACAGCTAAATCATCAACTCCATCTTTATTCAAATCTCCAATGTTTGCAATAGATCTTCCAAAGTAATCTTCATTAGCCAAAGATGGACCATTGGTTGTAGAGGAATTGATTTCTACAACAGAACTCGGAGATGCAAAGTTGTTAGCATATGTAACATCGTTTCCAAATTCAAATTTCAAATGATGTTCACCCAGAGTATTTACTATTACTTTGAGATGACCAGTACCATCACTGGAATAATTTGGAAAAATTATTTTATTATTTTTAATTATAGGAAATAATTTTTTATCCCCATCATACAATTCAACAAAACTTACATCAGAATTAAACCCCCAAAGACTAGTCCCGTCAATTGCTGAAATTATCAAGTCATGATCACCATTAGTTACAAATTCTGTAACCCAAGGTCCATTCTGAATTGGGTATGATTGCTGATTAATAATATCAATTTTACCATATTCAGAGTCAAGAAATTCAGATGCTATTTGAGTAATGTGTGAGGGTTCAGCATATGTAAATGCAGGTGAAGGAATAATAGATAAAAATAAAGAAAACCCCAACAATAAAACAAAAAATTCTTTATTCATAAGTCCCCTAAAAACAAACAAGAATAATATCATAAAAACATAACCTAGTCTTTATGAAATTAGGATTAAATATTAGCAATCAAAGGATTTTTTTCCGTACTGCATCTATTCTTATAATGCCAACTTTCTTTTTGGGCCCAATCAATCTTGCCTCAAATATTGGAACATACAATTCTGTAATTTCTCGTAAAACAAATTCTTCTGAAAGATCTCTAACATCAGTTTCAAGTGGTTTTTTTAATTGGGATTGGAGTTTTTCAAGAGCAGAATCATATTTTAATTCAGGCTTTTTGATGTTTGCTTGATTTTTTTCTAATATTTTTTTGGGATAATTTTCAATAGTTTTAGAGTTAACTTTGAATGGGAATTTTATCTCTTGCCCATGATGATCAAATGCAATTTCATCTTCTTCTTCAACAAATACATGCTCTTCTAATTTTAAATCAATTTTATTTTTGCCTCGTTTTCCAACAAATGCTCTTTTGAAACTAGATTTTGAGCGAATAGGAAAAGTACCATCGCCTAAAACAATTTCTTTAATGTTTGAATTGACAGAGATAGAATGAGTTGCTTTTCTAAAGTAATCTGCAACATATTTTCCAGAAACTAGTAGGATGCACTCATAGTACAATTTCAAAGAATGGATATGAACATCTTCTTTTTTTGGTCTAGACAGTAATGACTTGAATGGGTTTGTTTTCTTTTGTTCTACAATATCTAAAGCATCTTCTTCTTCAATATTTTTTCGTAAAACTACAGTCTTTACATCATTAGTTTTTGCCAAATATACTAAAAGTTAGCATTTGCATCTATTAAACCAATTCTGATAAGAAAGAAATAATAGATTTAAAATGATTCAAGAGTCATGGGAGCTGTGAAAAAAGGACATATTGAAAAATTCCTAAAAAAAGCAGACAATGCAATTCAAGAAGGGATTAAAAAAGCAGATGAGGTGTTAGAAGACGCAGTGGAGTTTGGGGCAATGACTGCAAAACAGGCATCAAAAACAAGTAAAGATATTCGTAAACAGGCAAAAAAAGAAAAAGAGGAATTACAGAAAAGAGGGATTAAAAAAATTACAGAAGGAATTTCTGTTGCAAAAAATGTTACATCAAACACACAAGATGACTTGGAGATATTAAAAAAACTAGGAAAATTAAGAAAATCAGAAGTAATTACAGAAAAAGAATTCCAAGCAAAGAAAAAGAAGATTTTAGGTAGAATATAAAATGAAAAAATCAAACATTTACGGCTCAGGAGATCAAAGAAAAGTAAACCCAGAATGGTTTACAAATAAAACATGGATGAAGGTTCTCTCAGGTAAAATAAAATCCAAAGATCAAGATATTTACCATGTTCATTTTGAAAAAGGTTCAAGAACAAAGTTACATTGGCATAATGGAAATCAAGTGTTAATTGGAGTTAAAGGAAAAGGCAGTCTTGAGATTTTTAAAAAATATGGTACAACTAAAAGTAATTTCAAGATAAAAAAAATAGAAAAAATTACATTAAATGAAGGCGATATTGTACACATACCAGCAAAAACAATTCACACCCATGGTTCAACTGATAAGAAAAAAGAATTCTCACATATTGCAATAAACATCCTAGCAAAGAAAAATTCAGAATACAAAACTACATGGTATGAATCAGATTTTAAAAATACAGCTACAAATATCATCTAAAAATGTCATTAAAGAAAAATTCAGAAATACAATACATTGTAGGAAATGAAGGAACTCAAATTAAACAATATTTTCATCCAGAAAACACACAAAATGGAATTAATTACAGTTTAGCGCAATTCACACTAGAATCAGGAAAAAAATCTACACCTCATAAAATGAAATCAACTGAAATTTACTATATACTGGAAGGTACTGCGATAATTCACATAGGTAAAGAATCATTTACAGTATCAAAAGATGATTCAGTATACGTTGCCCCAATGTCATTACAATTCATTGAGAACGTTGGAAAAAATGATTTACGATTTTTGTGCATTGTTGAGCCATCTTGGAAACAAGAAGATGAAATATTATGAATAGTGTCAAGTGATTATTTTTAACAGATAACGAATCTGTTAGTACAGTGAATACATATCAGGCACTCAGAATACTAAACGTAGATCAAAACTCATCTCAAGATGAAATAAAGACATCATATAGAAAGATGGCCTTAGAGGTTCATCCAGATAGAAACAATCAAGACGATTCAGAATTTAAAAAAATTACAGAGGCATATAATTTTCTTAAAGAAAATAAAAGTCATGGAAAAGAAGCACAGTTTAGTGATTATACATCAAGTAGTAAATCAAACTTTAAGAAAAAAACACAATGGGGGGCACCTGATGATCAAAAAATTCCAGAGCAAGACTGGGGGAAATACACACGAGTTGTAGAACAAGAGGATCCTGATTTTTGGAAAGAGTATGAAAAACAATTTTGGAAAGATTACAATGCAAGAGTTAGTGCAAATAAAGAAAAAGAAGAACAAGAAGAGGCAAAAAAACAGTCTGATTTTTTCATAAATGTTGATGAAAGTTTGTGTATTGCTTGTTGTAGTTGTGAGGTCATAGCACCAGATGTTTTTGAGATAAATAAAAAAAGTATGTTAAATCCAAAATCATCAGTAATAAACCAAAATGGTGCAAGGATTAACAAAATTATGGATGCTGCTCAAACATGCCCAACAAAAGCAATCAACATAGAAAATACAAGAACAAAAGAAAAAATATATCCAATTTAAAATTAGATTTTTAGTTTTTCATATATCTCATTATTTTCAGAGTCAGATAGTTTCAATGAAGGTTCAAACATACTATGAATTGGACCTGCAGAATCATTTTTGTCTCTTGGAACTAGATGTACATGAACATGTGGTATTTCTTGTCCTGCATCTGCCCCATTATGAACTGCAATTAAAGTTGCGCCAGTTATCAAATCAACTTTGGATGTAATTTCACGGACAAGTGAAAACAAATCAATATTTTCTTCATTAGACATATCTTGAATTTTTTGATGATGTTTTTTTGGAATTACAAGAGCATGTCCTTTTGCAAGAGGAAAAGCATCCAAAAAAGAAATGGACTGAGGGGTTTCTTTAAGAATTTTGACTGGAATATCACCTGAAATAATTTTACAAAAAATACAATCCATAAAATAGTAAAAATTTTTTAAAATATTAAATCATTGCTTATGGAGTTACAATAGTTGCCCATGCCAATCCATCTCCAAATTTGATAGTTGCCGCATCACCAGGATTGAGAGAACAGTTTTCGATTGTTTTTGGAATATTATCAGTTGTTTCAACATAACATGTACCATCATCATTTGTCAAAATTACAACATCTTCAAACACATCTTCACGAATTAAATGCCAAAAAGGGAAAACTATAATCGATAAAACTAGTCCTGCAAAAATAAATGCACTAACAAATACTAGACTTGTTTTTTGAGAGGAATTAAGTTCCATATTACCAAGTTCCGCCATCACCAGAATTAGGATCTAGTTTCTTGGCTGGAACGTTGCCATGAGCTTTTTTCATATGTCTTTTCAAACGTTCAGGATCATGTAGTTCAGTGCCACATGTGTCACACTTTGTTTGAGTATCCTCAGTCTTATTACGTTTGAACAAGCCCATGTTTCCTGAAAATTTGAAATACATTAAAAATCATGCGAACCATTAGGCAGTAAATCAATTGAAAACAATACTAATAGAGGTAAAAATACAGAAAACCATGCCTCTGTTTTGTAAACAATGCAATGAAAGAAGATATCCAATTTT
>Ga0233434_1004136_pt1 | contig 11299 bp, 14 predicted proteins | sample SI_122_August201_4_FD_182738 | JGI IMG/M metagenome (GOLD analysis project Ga0233434, IMG submission 182738) | Seawater microbial communities from Saanich Inlet, British Columbia, Canada - SI_122_August2016_120_MG | ecosystem: Environmental > Aquatic > Marine > Inlet | place: Canada: British... | reverse complement strand
CCGGATGTACCTAAATCTACCCATGTTTTTCTTTGATCTTTTATTGGAAGACCAATTATTTCATTGTAGAATTGTATTGACATGTCTAAATCTTTGACTGCCAATATGACATTTCCAACTTTTTTGATATTCACAAAGAATATGGGTAAATGTTGCTTAAATCAATTACCATTATAATTACAAATATTTTTAAAAATTATTTTAAATTTTATTAAGTATTGAACTTTGACAAAAATAGAAGTATTAGATTATACAATTAACGAGTTTGTAAAACATTCTATAGAATTTACACCAGATGGCAGTACGGGATGTAGTTTTAAATCAGTGGAAACAAATAAACCAGATTATCTATCTGGTTAGTTAGACTAAAAATGAATACCCTAGTCATAAAATTATGTTGATTTCAAATATACTCCAAAATAATATTAAAATTTCATTTTTAATAATTTTTCTTTCTTCCTTAGGTATACGAATTTTTTATTTTCCATATGATTTGCCACTTGTAATTGATGGACTAGATAATTTTACTTATACTACTCTAATTAATTATTATGGACATCTGCCAACAGAATGGACTCCTCCAAGTAATGGGTGGCCAATATTTCTATCATTTTGGTTTTCAATTATCGATTTAAATGATACATTTCAGTACATGCAGTTACAACGAGTCATATCAGTAATTTTATCAAGTCTAATTACAATTCCAGTATACGTTTTATGTAAGAAGTATTTTGATAATAAAATTGCATTAGTTGGTGCAGCACTGTTTGCTTTTGATCCAAGGATTATTCTAAATTCATTGTTAGGAATTACAGAACCATTATTTATTTTACTTGGAATATCCTCTCTCGTAATTTTCTTGAAATATGACCGTAAGTGGATATTCTTATCATTTATTCTTGCATCATTTGCAACTGTAGTTAGATCAGAAGGAATTTTTCTTATCTTAACTTTAACAATATTATTTTTTATCAAGTATAGAATTTCCAGAGAAATCATAAGAACGTATTTGCCTTGCATTGTTATTTTTCTTTTAATATTGGTACCAATTATGAATTATAAAATTGAAGTAACTGGTAATGATGGAATGTTTGAAAGAGTTGCATATGGTACAAATCAAATTTTAACAAATTCTGGTCAAGAGGAAACAAATCAACATATTGAAGGATTAGAATTATTTGTAAAATATCTAGGATGGATAATGATTCCATATTTCATAGTATTTTTGCCATTTGGAATTATACAATTTTTTAGAAATCGAACCAAAGAGACAAATTTTATAATAATATTTTTGGCAGTAATACCCCTTCCAATTCTATATGCATATTTTGCTCAAGCTCAAGATACAAGATATTTGTATACACTATACCCAGTTTTTTGTTTAATATCATTATTTGCAGTTAAAAGCTATCTTTCAAAATTACCAAAAAAAAATATTATTTTATCTATGATGATTATAGGAATTTTAGTCAGTTCTATTGGTTTTTATGAATATAAAAAAATAGATTATGAAAAAGAAAGAGAGTTAAATGAAATTGCATTAATTATTTCAAATATTTCATCAGGAATGAATTTTCATCCATCAGAAACACGATATATTAGAGCTGCAGAACTTCCAAGTGAATGGCCATTTGTATGGATTGATGAAAGTTATAAGATAAAAGCAGTCCCAACAACCAATCATAATAATTTAGAAAATTTTATTGCAAATTCTAGAAATGAATTATCTCATTTAATAATTGACGATAATGCTAAACTCCCAAAGTTTTTACAAGATGTGTTCAATAATGAAGAAAAATATGAATACCTTAACAAAGTGTTTGATTCTAAAAATTCAGGTTTTAAACATCATCTAAAATTATTTGAAATAAACTTTGAAAAATTTGATTCCATTAGAGAAAGATAATTTTAATATAATATTTCATAATGTTGTTAAAAAAGTGTATTTAGTATTAGATTTTTTCAGCTAAAATATTTCCTCTATTTTTTATACTTCCTAAATCATGTGGAGTATTTTTAAAAATAATTAAGTTGTATTTACAGATATTAAACAAATCTATAAGATTACTTAATTTGTGAGACTTTAGATACACATAATATTCTATTTCAACCCCATGAACATTTTCTAAATCTTCTTTTGTCAGATAATACTCACAACCTTTACAGTCAAGTTTTGACAAATACACATCAGGTAGATTGAATTTTTTAATAATAGATTTAATAGATATTCCAATGACCTCACGTTTTATTGTGTTAGCACCTAGTAAGATACGGAAAAACTCTAGAAAGAAGTAAGAAATTCGTAGTAACAAACAATTTTGTTTATGGGTTGTGTTTATCTTTAGGTCTACTATCTAATTTTTTCTTTAATTCTAAATTTTCTTTAACTAGTTTATCATTTTCAGTTTTCAATGTTTGAATAGAATTTCTACCACTAAATAATGGATGTCCAGGCGGAATAATTTGAGATTCATGAGAAAGTAGTCCTGAGGCATAATCTTGATATAATTTTTGAAATCCTTGTAATTTTTGATTAAGCGTTTCATCGTGTTGGGTTAACTGAGATTTCATTTGATTTTGATGAGTTGGAGATAAAGGATGATTTAATCCTGGAGGTAATCTTGGAAATTGGAACGCCATGTGTGGTATGTTTGGGTTTAATCCATAAAGGTCTTGTAGATGTCTCATTACCATATTATCCATACAAATTGTCTTAATTTGGTATATTTGTGGCTTACTTTAGGCATTTCATATACACGTTAGTCTAATTTCAGTTAGTTTTGCTCAATTTCAGTTGATCGCAGATCCTTATACATTTCCTATTTTGATCGGATATATTCATGGCTGAAATAAACAAATCGTGCTTGCGATGTAAAAAGGACATCAAAGAAAAAGAGTTGCACAAAATTGTGATGTATGTAGTTCAAGAGAAATTTACAGAGCATCACTATGAACATGTTGAATGTCCTGAAAAATTTACAATTTAACATAAAATCAAATAAGAATTATTGTCCTTGATATTCATACACTTGATAAATGTCTCCAGTTAATCTGGAACGATATTTCCATTCATCATTTTTCCACACTATTTCCTTAAAATCTTTTTGAGAATTTGGATGAAGTCTTTTTGACACATCAGATCCAATCAAAATTTGATTTGGTTTTGCCATATTTTGAATTTTTGCAGCAATATTCATTGCAGGTCCCATAAGATCAACATGGGAATTAGTTTCATCAGCACCATATCGAACAACAATATTTTGACCAAAATCAACACCAATTTTTACCATTAAATCAGGATAATCATATTGGTTGAGTATGGGATTGATACCTTTTTGAATAACGGTATTCATGGATTTTGCACAATTAACAGCATTGTCTGCAGTAAGTAAGGAATTGCCCTCTGCAACAAAATACCCAATAACTGCATCACCAACAAATTTTAAAACATAACCATGATGCTGTCTGATTACTGCTGCCATTTCTTGTGCAAATGAACTAATTATAATTGCAATTTTTTCTGAAGGCATTTCTAAAGCCATGGTTGTTGAACCAACTAAATCCACATACAAAACAACCATGTCTAATTTAGAAAATACATGTTTTCGAAGAAATGTTTCAGATTCATCCACTACTCCAGAATACTCATATCCTTTTTTTAGAGCGCCCCAAACCCTCTTTTGAGTTTCCAATATCATAGATTCAGAATCGATTACCTCCTCAACATTTCTGCTAAGTAACATATCTACTACAGGGTTTTCTTTATTTTTTTCAGTCATATCTTATAGTTACTCCAAAGGAAAATCAATTTTGCAGATTAAACACTTGCCTCGATCCCCATTATATCTTTCATCATAATACTCTAAAATTTCACCATTACAATTATTGCACAATGTTTTTGATTTCTCCATGACTAGGAGTACTCATTAATCTATTTAGATATTGTTGAGTATTATTGATTTGTACCAAAATTTAGAATATTATTAAGAATGAAGGTTTAAGGATGAGAATTATGCGATTATTTTTGTGCGCTTAGGTTCAAGATCACCAGATGAATTCATTCAAATTTTAAATAAAAAAAATGAAGTAATTCAGAATCATCTTTTATCCAAAATTTTAGAATTAACAAAAACAGTCGATGTTAAAGTTATGATGGGTGATTCAACAATCACAGAACAAAAGACATTTGATCCTCAACAAATAATAAATTATCTTGAAAAATTAAATCAAAAATTAATTGATTGGTCATTACAAGATGTATCAATTACAAATAATGAAGATCTTAGAAGAATATTTACAAAATTTGAAATTACTGAGGGAAATTATTTGATATCAGGACACATATCTTTACAATTCCACGTATTGTTATTCTATAAACCTCTTCAAAGAGCGATTGACTGTCAAAAGGAATTAGCAGAAATTGTAGATACTACAAAGAATAAAGAAACAGAGTTATCTGATAACAGTGATCAATTTGTATTAAATAAATTAAAAGAAATGGGATACAAAGATTTTGATCACCAAAAATTATTTGAGGTTTTTTATGAAAACGAAGAATTCAGCAAACAAGTATATGCAGAAATTGAAAAAGATTCAGGTGAAGAATTCAAGCGATTAACTGAAAAAAAAGATAGATTGTTTAAAGAATTAGATTCATTATTAATGGAAACTTATCAAACTAGTTCTGTTTTAATTGATGATACACGGTTAGTTTCTGGAGAAGAAGGTTGTTTGTGCACATTAGATATTGAATTCATTAAAAACAATAATCGTGAAGGATTATTTGATCCAAGAAAAATGTCCAATATTACAAAAGAGAATATTTTGAAAAAATTAGACAATTTAGAGTTAATAATTAAAAATTAAATTTAGCATGTGAAATAATGTACTGGAATTAAGCCCATAATAGAGTTACAAATTAAGAATAAAAATAATTTAAAAATAGTATGTGTCCATATTAATTCAAAATCAGGCATGACAATTAAAAATAATAAAAAATAATATCGATGAACTCAAATACTAGAAAAAATTAGCAACATCTCCAATGAATCCAACATACGATGAAATACTAAGGGCAAATTCCATGAGAGGTAACGAAATTAAAAAAACACCTTTAATTCATTCTCCTACTTTTAGTGATCTAACAAATTCAGAAGTATATCTAAAGGCAGAATTTAGACAAAAGACTGGTTCATTTAAGATTAGAGGTGCATATTATAAAATTAAATCATTATCTGAAGAAGAAAAAAAATCGGGCGTAGTTGCTGCATCTGCAGGAAATCATGCACAAGGAGTTGCTTTAGCATCAGCATTAGAAAACATTTCCTGCACAATTGTAATGCCAAAAAATGCATCACCTGCAAAAGTAGCTGCAACAAAAGGATATGGAGCTAATGTCATATTAGAAGGAATAAACTATGATGAATCATATTCTAAAGCAAAAAAAATTGCTAAAGAAACAGGTGCAACAATAATACAAGCTTTTGATGACCCTCAAATAATAGCAGCACAAGGAGTAATAGGATTAGAAATATTAGAAGATCTTCCAGACGTCGAAGAAATCTATTTGCCAATCGGTGGTGGAGGTTTAGCAGCAGGAACAGTACTTGCAATTAAAGAAAAAAACCCCAATGTTAGAGTTATAGGAGTTCAATCGAAATCATTTCCTTCAATGTACGAATCAGTTAAACAAAATGAAAGGACATTGACTGGAGGAGATAGAACCATAGCTGATGGTATCTCAGTTAAAATGCCAGGGGAAATTACATTTGACATAATAAAAAATATGATTGATGAAATTGTGTTGGTTGATGATGAGGAAATTACTAAAGCTATGTTTCTGCTAATGGAGAGAATGAAATTTGTAGTTGAACCTGCAGGGGCAGTAGGATTAGCATATTTAATTTCAAAAAAACCATCCCCTGGAAAAAAAGTAGTAGCAGTGCTAGCAGGAGGAAATGTGGACATGTATCTTTTAGGCCAAATTGTAGATAAAGGACTAGCTGCCATGAGCAGATTACTGAAATTATCTGTTTTGTTGCCAGACAGACCTGGCTCATTTAAAGAAATTGTGGATATTATCACTTTGGCTAATGCAAATATTGTAGAGGTAGTGCATGATAGATTAAGTTCTGACGTAAATGCAGGATCTGCATCAGTTACACTAAATCTAGAAACACAAGGAAAAGAACAAGCAGAATCTCTGATAAAATCATTGCAAGAGAAAAATGTTCAATTCAAATTATTAACATAAAATTATTTGAATTTCTTTTTGGTAAATTTTGTTAATCCTTCTTTTTTTAATTGTTCAGATTCTTTCATTACAGAATTATGTTGATCAGATTTATGTTTCTTCAATTGTTTCTTTAATGCGGGAAATTCATTGGCAAGAATTTTCATAGCATATATTCCAGCATTCCCTGCTTTATTCACTCCAACAGAAACAACGGGAGAACCCGAAGGCATTTCAGTAATAGATAACAATGAATCTAATCCACCAAAGGCAGAAAACTTTGCAGCATCTGTTTTTTTTGGATGTTTATCATTATAGACAAGTATCGGAACACCAATTACAGGAATTGTTGTATGAGAGGCAATCATTCCAGGCAAATGTGCAGCTCCACCAGCTCCGGCAATAATAATTTTGAAACCCATTTTTTCTGCATGTTCTGCATATTCAGATAATCTAGAGGGAGTTCTATGGGCGGAAATTATTTGATCCTCATGTTTAATTTTAAATTCATCAAATATTTCAGCAGCTCCTTTCATTATTCTACTATCGGAACTCGATCCCATGATTATTCCCACTAAGGGCTTTTTTGAAAATGTCAACAATATAGAAAAAGATGAAGAATAATTAACAATTTCGATTTAACTAAATAATAGAAAAATTATTCAAATTAATGCCACTTTTCTGCAAACAATGTAAAAGTAGAAGATTGCCTAAATCAGTAATACCAGAAAACAAAACTTTGTGGTTATGTGAAAAATGTAAAAATTTTGTAAATTCTGAAGATTTTATCGTACGTGAAGCAAAATTAAATGAATGTGAGGACTCGCAAGAAGATTATAAAAAATGGGTTAAATCAATACCTCCAACAGATGGCACAAAAGATTCTTTTCGATATTAACAAAAATTACAAGTTTATTTCAATACCTAAAACTACCAATTGAACTAGGAACACAGCAGCTAGTAATACAGATCCTAAAATAATTTTAAGAATTTTAGACACAGTACATTAGATATTTTTAGTGCATTTTAATGAATTCATTTAATGGGAAAAATTTTAGGAATTATTGGGGGAGGTCAGCTAGGAATGATGCTTACAGAAGCAGCTAAAAAAATGCCTGAACACATATCCAAAGTAATAGTTTTAGATCCAAATCAAAATTGTTCTGCATCATTAGTGGGGGCAGAACAAATTACTGCAGATTTTAAAGATAAAGATGCAATTGTCGAATTATCAAAAAAAGCAGATGTTATCACATATGAAATTGAATCAGGAGATAGTGAGGTTCTAAAATCGGTTCAAAATAATGCAGAAATTAATCCATCTCCAGAAACTCTAAAAATAATTCAAGACAAATTTTTACAAAAAACATTTTTACAAAATAACAATATACCAATTCCAGAATTCATCAAAGTAGAGAATTTGGATGAAATTAAAGAAGGTTTAAAAAAATTTGGATATCCAGCATTACTAAAAGCTAGAAGAGATGCATATGATGGAAAGGGTAATTTCAAAATTGATTCAGAAAATGAAGTTGAAAAAGCATATGATTATTTCAAAGGAAAAAAACTGATGTTAGAAAAATTTGTGCCATTTAAAATGGAAGTATCAGTAATTGCTTCAAGAAATACTAAAGGTGAAATTAAGACATTTCCATTAGTTGAAAATATTCATGAAAAAAATATTTTACGTCAAACTATTGCACCTGCAAGAATATCCAATGAAGTATCTCAGAAAGCTGAAAAAATTGCCAGTGATACATTGAGTGTTTTGAACGGGGCAGGTGTTTTTGGAATAGAGATGTTTGTTACACAGGATGATGAAATTGTAATTAATGAAATTGCCCCTAGAGTGCACAATTCAGGCCACCACACACTACAATCAAGCAAAATATCTCAATTTGAACAACATTTACGAGCAATTTTGGGATTAGAATTAGGAAGTACGGAATTAAGCCATAATGCAATTATGCACAATATTTTGGGAGGTTTAGATTTTGAAGGAGAATATAAAAAAATAGAAGTTTCTAAAAATAATGTATTTTTAAAGATGTATGAAAAGAAAATTTCAAAACCGCTAAGAAAATTAGGTCATCTAAATATTGTCGGAATGAACAATCAAACAATTGATCAGTTATTAGATGAACTATCTCAAATCAAAGATTCAGTAGAAGTCAAATCTATCTGATTGGTTTTTATGTTGTGAGTAGTGAATTCTAGTATGGCACTAAAAGCAGCAATGATACTGGCTGGAATATCTATTGTATTATTGGTACTATATGGTGCTGATGTTGCAGTAACAATGGGCAGTTCTGATAATGAGGGATTTTTACCATTAGATGATATGCAACGAGGTATTGGACTAGGAAGTCCAGCAATTATTTTACCAATTATTGCATTCTTCATTGCTCTTAGAGAAAAATCAAAAGGTTTAGGAGGATTAATCATTATTTCAGGAGTCTTAATTCTAATTGGTGGTTTAGCAATGATAGTAACACCTGCACCAGAAGGAGTAGAAAGAAATCCAATCATGTTATTTGCACCAGCAATAATTCAACTTGCCTTAGGTGCAATTAAAATAGTAAAATCCTAAGAGGATACGTATGCCAATTTGTACCAAATGCAGTAATGATGTAAAAAAAGTCTATGATTGTGATCATACAAAATTTGAAGATTATTGTGTAGAATGTTATACGGAACTTCACTACTACATTACGGAGAATAATAAAGACGAAGATGTTAACTGCTAGAGAAATTGCAATTTATGCATTAGGTAAAACTGAAGGAGTAAATTCATTGGCAGAAACCCTGGGAAAGGGAATGGATGATGAAAAATATATCGAATCATGGAATAAGACATTGAAATTGTTGGGAATCGAAATGAAATTAGAAGATCTAGAAAGTATCTACAATGAATTTGCTAAAAAAATGGAAGAAGTAGTTACAGATACAGAAACAAATGATATTAAGAAAAAATGAGAGAATTTTGATATAGTCTAAAAATAGTGAATCATTATTGAAAGCAATTATTTTAGCCGGAGGTAGAGGTAAACGATTAAGACCAATTACCGACTATGTTCCAAAACCACTAATTCCAATTAAAAATATTCCAATAATTGAATGGCAAATAAAATATTTAAAAAAATTTGGAATTTCTGAAGTAATAATTTGTTCAGGATATAAAACAGAAATGATTGAAAATTATTTAAAAAACAAAAAATTAGGAATCAAAATAACATTTTCAATAGAAAACAAACCACTTGGAACAGGAGGAGCTATTAAAAAAGCAGCTAAGAAAATAAAAGAAAAATCATTTCTAGTAATTAATGGAGATATTATAACAAATATTGATTTAAAAAAATTATTTAAAAAAGAAAATTCAATTGCAGCAATTCAATTAAGAACAAAATTTGGGATTTTACAAACGGATAATGATAAAATCATAAAATTCGATGAAAAAAAAGAAATTGCAGATACATGGATGAATGCAGGGATTTATCATCTAAACAAAGACACATTGAAAGAACTTCCCAACATAGGAGATATTGAAAAAACATTGTTTCCAAATTTTGCAAAAAAAGAAAAGTTATTTACAATAAAATTTAGAAATTCAAAATGGTATTCCATAGACTCTTTCAAAGATATGGAAGAAAGTTCAACAGAAATTGAAAAAATAATAAAATAATAAAATCTATGCACCAGTTCTGTGCAATGTAACCATCATGTATGCCACTTCCTCTACAAAGGATTCATCATCACTGGTAGAAGCATATTTTGTTGCATTTTTCCAAAAGCCACCATTATGGGCAGATTTTTCAACAATATTCTGTTCGGACAACATTATTGATTATCAAATCATCGGATAATGAATAACCTCAATCAAAATTAACCTATTGCTAAAACAGATACACTAGAATATCCATTATTCATAATCCTGCTATGCGTATAGCATGTAGTTTGGGCTCATTATTGTCTGTAGAGGAGGTGTTACAATGCACACAGATAATATCTGAAACAAAAATTGATTCAATTTGGATTCCTGAAACATGGGGAATGGAGAATTTTTCAATGTTAGGAGCAGTAGCAAATAAGACTAAAACTCAAAAAATAGGCTCGTCCATAATCAACATCTATTCAAGAAGCCCATCAACAATAGCAATGGGATCTGCAACCACAGACACTCTCTCAAATGGTCGATTAATTCTAGGACTAGGTACAAGTAGTGTACCAATAGTTGAAGACTTTCATGGAGAAAAATTTGAAACCCCTGTTCAAAGAATGAGGGAATATGTAGAAATTATCCGATTATCTTTAATGAAAAAACAAATCAATTATTCAGGAAAAATATTTGATTTAAAAAATTTCACATTGTTGATAGAACCAAAAAGACAATCAATTCCAATTTACTTAGCTGCAATAAATCAAAAAATGGTAAATCTTTGTTGGGAAATTGCCGATGGGGTAATTTTTTATTTACGTCCGTTAGGTGAAATGAAAAAAACAATTTCCAAAATGCAATCACAAAAAAATATTGATGTAGCATGTCAAGTAATTACATGTATTTCAAATGATTCTGAGGAAGCAGTTCAACGTGCTAAAAAGACAGTGGCATTTTATGTATCTGTAGGTAAAATATATCGAGAATTTTTAGCTAAAAATGGATTTAAAAATGAAACCAATAATATTTTTGAAGAATTTAAAAAATCAGGACTTAAATCCAATCATGAACTTGTTACAGATTCTATGTTAGATTCACTTTGTATATCTGGGTCTCCAGAAGAAGCAAAAATCCAATTAAAAAAATTTAGAAATACTGGAATTGATTTACCAATTATTCAATTCAATCCAATTGGAAACACAATAGAATCATTTTCATTATTGAAAAAAACACTCTTGGATGAGGAATAATGTCAAAAGTAGGAATTGCAGCATATGGAACAACTCCATTTACAAAAGATGATCATAAAATAGAATCAATATTACACAAATCCACAAATGATCTATTTCAAAAAAATCCCAAAATAGATAAAAAAGAAATTGATGCAGTGTTAATTTCTACAAATAATAATT
>Ga0233434_1004135_pt1 | contig 11301 bp, 11 predicted proteins | sample SI_122_August201_4_FD_182738 | JGI IMG/M metagenome (GOLD analysis project Ga0233434, IMG submission 182738) | Seawater microbial communities from Saanich Inlet, British Columbia, Canada - SI_122_August2016_120_MG | ecosystem: Environmental > Aquatic > Marine > Inlet | place: Canada: British... | reverse complement strand
GTCGCCAAGCTCCTGTAGCGATAAAGGATCTTCGGAGAGAATGCGCCGGGTGAGAATTTCTATTTCGTTGGCATTCAATCCGGTTTTAAAGTTCTCAATGTTTTTATTGAGAATCTCTTTGAATTGGTTCAGTTCTGCATTGTCTTCAATAGATTTTCCATCCGTAAGGGTTTGTGCCGGAGTCATAGTGCTACCGGGGTGAACAGGAGTGTCGATGGAAACATCCATCGCGCCGATGCTGGCAGAGACGTCAATGACTTCACCCTCATCAACCCCGAATCGTTCGGCTAGCAGTTTAGTGGTGGGGTCAAATCCCTCGCGTTCCAGCTTTTCCTTTTCCTTTTTCAGGTTGAACAACAGTTTTCGCCGGGCGTTGGTGGTGCCCACTCGCACCAACCGCCAGTTATCGAGAATATGTTTAAGAATATAGGATTTGATCCACCAGGTCGCGTAGGCAGAAAGAGGCACTCCACGAAACGGATCAAAATTTTTAACCGCTTTCATCAGGCCCACATTGCCTTCCTGAATCAAGTCCATCAGGTTCTGCCATTCGCGCTTAAAAGTCATGGCGATTTTAATGACCTGCATCAGATTGGCGGTGGTCAGTTTATAGGCAGATTCCAAATCACCGGTTTCTTTATAACGAATGGCCAGTTCCTTTTCCTCTTCTGCCGATAGAAGTGGATATTTTCGGACCTCTTGGAGGTAGGCGGTAAAAGGATCGAGCGGTACCAGTGATCCTTTAGTTCGGACTGCCGGTAACCGGGACTCATTTTGATCCGGTTCGTCTATTTGATCCTGTTCGTCTGTAGTTGTTTCGTCGTTCATAAGGTGAATTATAGTGACAAAGCCTGTTTTTGCCAATTTCTGCCTGCTTGTATTTCTTTCAGCAAAACTTTAAACTGTCTGCATGGCCCGTTTAGCACTATTTGGAATTGTCGTTGTCCTGTTAATTTTTCTCGCGCGCGCGATTTTCCCTGAAAAAAAATCATCAGAGGAACAGGAACCCACAGAAATGGTTATGGACCCCAATAATGGGGTGTATATCCCAAAATCTGAAGCGATCAAAAAAAACATCAACGACAAGGAATATTATTTTTCAAGCGAACATAGCGCTGAAGAATTCATTAAAAAACAAACGACCCCATAGGTAGAGCAAAGGTCCATCGGGGTCGAACTATTATAACAGAGGATTTGCCTCAAATTGGAGAAACAGGGGAATTGATGATGCAATTAAAAAAACAGCAGTTCAGAGATTTATTGGGGCAATTTGGGGCAGGAATAATAACAGTTTTGATGGTTTTGGCGATCTTAGGTGCGTCCCCAGTATTTGCGGAGGAAGAGTGTGAGCCTGTCGATAAAAAACGCATCAAAATTGAGGGCTATATTTCAAAAACTTTTCGCAAACATAGGAAGCAGGTCTTTAAGGAATTTGGAGAAATCGGTTCCACACGAGTGGCCTTGAGGGTGTACCCCATGGGCGAGACTTCAAAAGTGATTGCAGTGGGTCGTTGTGTGCCCGCTTATATTGCCCAACATATCATCAAAAAATCCATTGAATACAGTACTGGTGTTGAGAGTCTGGTGCAGCAACAATTTGTTCATACCCATTGGGTGGGTGTGGGTGTCACCATGTTTGATGAACCTTCCCAGCAGATCGTTTCGGTTGACCAGGTTAAACAATTGTTGAAGCCGGATATTTCTGATGAGGAGTTTCATGTCTTGTATCGGAAGTTGTCAGTGCCTAATGACCTGGTTCCATTTTTCGGTTTGAAGTCGAAGAATGTGAAAATTGCGAAACCAAACTAAGGTTATTGTGAGGAAGTTTCATGCGCCCTGACCTCTCATACGTCATTGCGAACCACTTGAAACCTTTTTAGCCACAGATGGACACAGATAAACAGAGATAAAAAATTAAAACTTCCCTCCCTTCCGTAATATTCTTCCTTGAGCCTCGTGCCCCGGAGGGGCAATAGGGAGGGATTGAGGGATGGTTGGCTATTTGAGGTGATCACATTCAGGGGGTTGCTCTGGTCGTCATCGCGAGCCGCGAAGCGGCGCGGCGACCCAGGTTTTTGATTTGTTTATTTATTATCTATGTTTGGGTCGAGTTCTTTGGCTCTTTTAAAAAACTCTTCCGCTTCATCCAGCTTGTCCTGTTTATGATAAAGAATTCCCAAGTTGTAGTGAGCGAAGGCATAATCAGGGTCGAGTTCGATAGCTTTTTTGTAAGATTTTTCAGCCTCCTCCGTCTTTCCCTGATCGTTGTAAAGGATTCCCAGATTGTTGTGAGCGGTGGAGTCATCAGGATCAAGCTTAATGGCTTTTAGGTAAGATATTTCTGCTTCCTTTAGTTTGTTCTGCTGGAAATAAAGGTTGCCCAAGCCGTTGTATGGACAGGTGTCATCGGGATCGAGTGCGATGTTTTTTTGTAACACTCTTCCGCCTCTATCTGCTTACCCTGTGAAAGATATACGTTCCCCAAATTATTATGTGGATGAGCATAATTGGGGTCGAGGAAAATGGCTTGTTTTAAGTGTATTTCGGCCTCTTCTGGTTTGTCCTGACTATAGTAAAGTTTTCCTAAACCATTATGAGGAAACGGAAGGTCAGGTTTTTCTTTAATGCTTTCTTGATAGAGTCTTTTTGCAAGGGACACTTCACCTAGATCGTCATAACCTGTACCGAGGCGGTAAATGAGGGTGGACTTTGTTCTTTTGTCGGTCGGAGCAAGTTGTAAGCCAGCTAGACTAAAAGCTAGAACATCGGAACATTTACTTTTTTCATATGCTTCATTTGCCAGGGCGAGATAATCTTCCGGAGCGCGTTGATTCTCTTCCCGGGAGCGGGCATCTTCCGCCAGTTTTTCCAGTTCCTTTTTTAATTCAGGGTTAAGCTCGTCTTTAGAGGTTTGCAGGACTTTTTCACGTTCTTCCGGGCTGAAAATTTTAATTCCTTTGTCTTTACCGAGATTGATTTCTTTTATGGCTCCCGGATTTAAAATTCCAACGTAGGCCATGAGAGCGGAGATAGTGAGCGATAAACCACCCAGAACAGTTTTACCTGAAATAGCAAGCAATAGAGCACTTCCAAAAAACATTGTGAAAAAAATATAACAAGCTTTTACTTGCTTGGACATATTGCGAGAACCCAAGTTTGTTAGCAGAGGGGTGTGAAAAACCCTCACACCATTCCACAAAAAATCACTAAGGACAAGCGATAAATCCGCTATCCATATTTAGGGGATCGAAAAGTATCGTCATCATTTTGACAAGAAAAGGCAAATCCCCCCGACCCCCTTCGTAGAAGGGGTAGCTTCAATAGACCCCTCTTTTAAAGGGTGAACTTTGCGAATTCCTTGCCCTTAAGCAGGGAAGCACTTGCCAAATTTCACTAGAAGGCGAGGGTCGCCTTTCAGTCTTAGTTTGCGGGTTAGTAAAGCCCAAACCAGATTCTTTTCCTGACGCAAAAACCCTATCCACGTTCGCGCATCGGCGTTGATTGTCAGGTCGGCTTTGCCAACAAGCCCATCTTCAACTTTTAGGGTTTTCCCCCGAATGGTGATGGTAGCTTCTCTTTCTTCCGCACCTGAAAAATGGAAATGATAAACCGCATTGATTCCGTCTGCTTGATGACGATTGAAAACAAGCGGTAAGCCCATCAAAAACTTTTTTACTGAGCTGGGCCGGATAGCATTGGCCACGTTGCGGATAGATTTGTTGGGGAATCGTTTTATAACATGAGCTTCTGCATCTGAATTCTTAACCACATAAATATTTTCCACCTTGTCGGTCAAAGGTTTTAAGGTGGCATGCTTGAAGGCTACTTTGTCTTTAAGATAAGGCCCGACAACATCCTCTCCCGCAGGACAAACAGCAAGACAGTATGCCGCTTTGTAGTTTGTACCAAAAGATAAAGACTGCCACCAGGAACCATGCTCTGAATCGGTCACCTCATTACGTAATGCCTTGCCACTTGTAGCATCAGCAACCGTTTCCACATAACTTTGAAATCCGCCCATAAACTCTTTGTAATTGTGGTTCATGCAGGCCCCAAAATCAAAACTGCCGTTCATGCCGATAGCCCCCACCGGGCAGGCCACAACACATAATTTGCATTTCAAACTAGGATTGAAATCAATGGGCTGAGACTGCTCAGTGACTTCAGCTTCTATAAAAATTGACCCCAGAAGGACAAAATTACCAAATTTAGGGTGAATGATATTGTGGTGAATTCCCATCCTTCCAAGGCCAGCAGCTTCGGCCACGAGCTTGTTTGACACGGACCATATTTTTCCTGGGTAGCGGTCCATTTCCATGGGAAACCCCATGGACGGATAGACACCGCGTACACCCTTTTCGGCAAGACGGTGTAATATAGTCCGCGCGATATGCTCCACCCGATCACCGGAACTATGGAATTCTACATTGGCGATAGATCGCAACGGAGTGCGTATGTTGTCCGGAAGCATGCGGGAAACGAACCCGATCAGGGTACGGGTTCGTGGAAAAGCTAACTTTATATCTTCGCGATCAATATCCAGTTCAGGTCAGTCAATGGCAATAAATCCGACATCATCTGCGCCGCAGTCGAGGCAAAGCGTGCGCAGCTCCTCTATGTTTATAGTGGCAGGATTATTGGATGAGGCAGTTGCCTGGGTCGTTTGAATTTCTGCAAGAGTCATGATGCTCTCCTTGTTTAGTGTATATGCACTTATTTGTGCAAAAAAAGCTAGTATGGGTTCAGTTTATTAACGGTGAAGGCTAGTTGATTCATCAAGTCGTCCCAATTGCCTTTTCCAAGAGTTTTTACGACCTGAGTTTGTATATCTTTCCAATAAACCATGGCCTGTTTCAAAACCTTTTTTCCTGAGTGGGTTAAAGATAGTATTCTTGTCCTCTTATCCTCCCCGGGTGTCACTTCAACCCAACCATTTTTTTGAAGAGGACTCAGGTTTCGAGTTAAGGTCGTACGGTCCATGATCAATGCTTGCGATAATTTAGTGATAGTGGCTTTATCCTGAGAAGAGATGGCGGCCAATAACGTGAATTGAGTAGAAAACAATCCGGCAGGTTTCAAGGCTTCATCAAATAATTGCGTCAAGGCCCGGCTTGCTTTTCTTAAATTAAAACAAGTGCAGTTTTGCACCAGTTGGCTCTGGCCTTTCTGAGAACTTGTTTTGTTTTTGTTCATATTGGGAGTATATGCACGTATATGCCGTCTGTCAACAGCTTTAATAGCGATTCAATAGGTGAATGTTCGTGTCAGGGGGGGGGAGATTTTTCAAAACCCCGCAGTATTGCTGCCGTGGCGGATGATTTCGCCGTTGTTAAGAAGGCTAATTCTTAATCAAAAATTCCCCCATATCCAATGCGATTTGTCGGAGTAATTCAGGCCTGCTGTTACAATTCCATCGACTCCAAGATTAATCAGGCACCTTTCTTTTTATCAGTTATAAAAAGATCCGAAATTATTATAGGTAACGGCGTTAGCTAAGATAATAACTTAAATAGAAAGAGGATCGAAACTTAGATGATCGGGAGATGGATAGAGAAACAGCTGCCTTTAAAGAGAGTGCTGTCGACTGAGACGGAACCTCCATGGGCTTGAGCGATATACTTGACGATGGCGAGTCCTAGTCCTGTGCCTCCTAACCGGCGACTTCGGGCTTGATCGACGCGGTAAAATCTTTCAAATAATCTAGGGAGATGTGCGGAATCGATACCACACCCCCAGTCCTGAACCGCAATCACAATTTCTGTTTCAGTTGCCAAGGCCTCTACTTCGATTTTTCCACCCGGTTCGCTATATTTCAGTGCATTGTCCACGAGATTTAGGACAGCCTGACTCAACAAGTCCGGATTGGCAAGCACTTCAAGTTCGTTGGCACAATTTAATTGGAGGGATGTTTTTTTATCGAGGGCCTTTTGTTCGCAGTCGCGGGTGGCCGATTCAAGAATTTTGTGAAGCGCGGATTTTTCCAGCTCAGGTTTTCCTGTGTCCTGCTCCAGCCGGGAAAGACTCAACAAGTCTTCAATAATGGCGTTCAATCTTTCAGCTTGTTTGGCCATGATGCCTAGAAACCGTTTGGCTTGGTCGCGGTCTTCCAGAGCCCCTTGCTGAAGGGTTTCGACAAAACCCTTGATCAAGGTAATTGGAGTTTTTAGTTCATGGGAGACGTTAGCAACAAAATCACGGCGAACAGTTTCCAAGCGACGCAGGCGTGTCACATCATTTAAAACAATAACTGCTCCAATAAACTTTTCCTGTATATCTTTTAGTGCCGCACCATGAGCTTGAAGAAAAATTTCATTTTGGTTTCCAATGGTTAGATCTGTTTCAACATTTTCGATGCCTTGCAAAGTTTGTTTAACAAATTCGAGCAGAAGTGAATTGCGAACAACTTCCCCGATAAGTTTGCCCTCCGCATTGCCGGGGTCTATTCCAAGCAGATTTCCTGCAGCGCTATTCATGCGAATCACCTTTTCATCTGCGTCCACGGCTAAAACTCCCTCGACCATGCTGAAAAGAACAGCTTCGCTTTCATTGCGTTGATGGGTGATGGTTTTAATTCTATCTTCCAGCTGCAAGGCCATTTGGTTCAAGGCATTTGATAAGGCGGAGATTTCTACAGAGTCGCTGGCTACCGATAACTTTTCTTTCCACTCTCCCTTGGCAATCGCTTCAGCGGCGCGTTTCATCTGCTCGAGGGGACGACTTATCCTACGCGAGACCATCAAGCTGATACCTGCCGCCAGTAAAGCTACTGCCAAACCGGCACCACCAATTTTCAATTCAATAGTCCGTAGTGCCTGATCAATGAAGGTTATGGGAATGGATGTTCGGACAACGCCGGATAATTTATCCTCACGAATGATGGGTACAGCGAGATACATCATCTGTTCTTCCAAAGTATGGCTGAGCCTTAGAGCCATGCCGATATCTCCCTGAAGGGCGGTTCTGAATTCAGGTCGATCAGCGTGATTGTCCATGCGCGAAGGGTCTTCATGAGAGTCTCCTAAAACTTTTCCCGAAAGGTCGATAATTGTTATGCGGGTGTTTGTTTTTGCTCCAAGCTCGCGACTCAGAGGATTTAAAAAAGAGGGTTCAAAGGGCGAGGTTTTTCTTACAACCTGACGTTCAATCAGCCATGCGCGAGCTTTTAAATCTTCCGCTGTCCGGTCGTAATAAAAATCTCTCAGGGAATTCGATGCATAGCCACCGACCGCAAGAAGTGCCGTGAAGGTGATCAAAAGATAGGAGGGGAAAAGTTGCCAGAGAATTCTTTTTTTAGCCATAATTTTTTTATCAATACAGACTTTGTTTCAGGCTCTGCATCACAAAACTAGGAGATCAGTTGAAAACTATAATTGCTAATCTTCTGCGAATCGGTACCCAACGCCACGCACTGTTTCTATGTATTTAGAAACCGCGCCTAAATTTTTGCGAAGACCCACAATCTGAAAATCGACCGCCCTGTCAGTGATAGCATAACCATCCCCGCGTACCGCGTCGACAATCTGCCCACGGGTAAAAACCCATCCCGGACGCTTGGATAGAAACTCCAGAATCATAAACTCAGTATAAGTCAATTTTATGAGCTCTCCCTTGACCCGCGCCTCATGTTTTCCGGTATGAATTTGCAGGTCATTGAAGTTGAGGATGCCGGACTCTGAGAACTCGGGCTCCTGCCCGCGCCGCAGAACTGCTCTCACTCGGCTCAGAAAAACCTGAATGCTGAAAGGCTTGGTGACATAGTCGTCCGCCCCCATCTCTAGCCCTAATACAATATCTGATTCTTCTCCCTTTGCAGTCAGCATTATTATGGGAATAGGTTGGGTCTTTGAATCACTTTTTAATTGGCGGCATACTTCCAACCCATTCATTTCCGGGAGCATCAGGTCCAGAATCAATAAATCTGGAAACATTTTCCGGGCTTCCTGTAATCCCGCTTCCCCAGAGCCCACGCAGTTTACCTGATAGCCCTCTTTGGTTAAATTGTATCTGAGCAGTTCCTGAATATCTTCTTCATCTTCGACAACAAGAATCTGTTTTTGTGTCATAGCTTGTCTAAGCCTTAATTAGGTGTTAAGGAAATTATAGCCTTAGTTTAAGCCAGTTGGGTTAGGTTTTGATTAGCATATTTGGCGTGGAAAAAAGTCAGGCAGGTTTAACCACAGATAAACACAGATGGACAGAGATAAAACCCCCTCTTTTTCAAAGAGGGTTGGGGTGATTTACCGCTAGGGGTGGTCGGTAAAAAATCAGCTTGAGACCTAATCACCTTCAAATTGCATGAGAATTTATAAGGGGTCTCTATCCGAAAGGCCAAAATCAACATCAGATACTTTTTGAAGATGCTCTTTCGTTTTTTCGATTAGATCATTAAAATAGTGCTCAATTATTGGCGTAGAATCTTCAAGCCAGCTTTTTGAAAACCATTGCCAATTAACGTTTTCAAGGTCATCCTGAAAATTGGGCAATTTTTAGTGGTATTTAATGACAAAAACCTGAATGTAAATCACCCCAGCCCCTCTTTAAAAAGAGGGGTCCATTAAAGCTTTTCGGTGGTCGCGATAGCGTCACCGCTGAACTGGTTTCAGCATCACTCCGCCTAGCTATCGCGTCGGACCAAGCGTGCTCCATGGGAAATAGTTTTATCCTCTTTGCCGTACCAGTAGGCGCAGCCGTTCATGTAGAACAAAATTTGTGCTTCCTTGCCACGGGTGGATGATGTCCATGTGCAGTTGCCTGCTCCAAGGGGAAACACAGAGTCGAGATGAATGTCTCCGCCTTTGAAGTCCTTGTTCAATTTTTCCTTATCGAAGATGGATGATGCTTCATGAACGGTTGGTAGACGCCAGTCTTCATAGCCGCCAATTTTTTTACTGTTCATTTCCTTTATGTATTCTTCAGTTTCTTCATAAGAAACTTCTTTGTCTAGGTCCAACCGTGAATCGTTTGCCATCCAAGTGACGCTGGTCAGAGAATCGTAAATAGTTCCATCGTCTCGTTTTAAAAACCGTGATTTTTCGTTAGCCATTCTATTCCTCTCAGTAATAACAGGCCCAATTTTTGACAGGCCTTGTATTTTCAGTTTGAAGCTTTATTTTACCTGATGTGTTGGCGATTTCAAATATCGTTCGTGCTCCCCACAGGTAGAGGTCACTTTGTTGGGTCGTAGAGGTCTGGGCGGCGGTCGATGAAAATGTGATTGCGGGAGTTGAGGGATTTGTTGCGAGCCAGGCTGAGGTCCAGTTGGACTACATGCACTTCTTCATCGGTCAGCGAGGCGCGGATTAAAACATTACCATTCGGGTCAACAACCTGACTTTGTCCTATAAAGTTAAGAGCTTCTTCACCGTCCAAACGTTTTTCTGTCCCAACCCGATCTGCTGTGACAGCAAAGACACGGTTCTCTAAACAACGTGTGATCATTGCTTGTGGACAGTGGGCCAGAACCAGATTGGAGGGATGAGCGATCAGGTCCGCTCCCATAAGGGCCAGGGTTCGGGCTGTTTCAGGAAACCTCCAGTCGAAACAAATCATCACCCCTACCTTTGCGCCTGCAATATCAAATACCTGAAGTGGCAGATTGCCTTGTTGGAAGCAGTCTTTTTCGGTGTCGAAAAGATGTAGCTTGCGATACTTTCCGATATAACCTTTGGGTCCGGTGACCACTGCAGAATTGTAGACCTGATCCCCTTCGATCTCGGCAAGGCCAGCGATAATAAAGGTGTTGGTTTTCTTGGCGAGGGCGGTCAGCATGTTAGTGGTGACGCCTCCAGGAACCAGTTCCGCTAAACTGCGGGATTCTTCCTTGTCTTTGAATTGATATCCGGTGGCAAAGAGTTCGGGCAGAACAAACAGATCGGCACGTTGACCTGCAAGAAGTTTCTCAACCCGGCTAAGATTTTCCTGAACGCTTGCAAAGACAGGATTATTTTGGACAAACCCGACCCTGAACAAGTCTTTATTTTTCATATGCTTACAGGCGCTATTTTCAACTGTGACAAATATGTGACTTTTTCTGCCTCGTAAGTTGCTGTATTTACTTGATTTATTTGCATTCTTTTTTCTTGGTTATATGCCCTCAAAACATCTCTATTTTTACATCTTTTACACACCAAAATATACCAGAGATTTTTTTGGATTTGGAAAGATAAGAAACCCCAAAACTCCTCTCCAACATACTCCCTAAATCATCATCCACACCTTATCTCTATGTACTGTCTTATTTTGATTTAACCACTGCTTTTTGGGGTTTGATTGGTTTCATGTGGTTTTAATAATCAAATTGTAATTTATTGGAATATTATTCTAACTATTTGTATCTACCTTAAACGCACTATATTTCAATCTGATTTGTTGAAAGGTTTGTTAGTTGCAAATATGTTCCTTATTTCTTTTATAAGTTTCTAATGTCTATATTGCCAAATAATTTAAATATAGATCAAGTATGTGGAAATTGCGGTGCTTGGGAATGTGATCCTTTTGGAAAAGGATGGATAGGGAATTGTCCCTTTGACCAAACGCTTTACGCCTTTACCAAAAAATGTGAGATTGGTAGGTGGATGCCAAAATACGATCGCAAAGCAATCAGGTGGTGTCGTAAATATGCGGGACAAGGGAACCCTCTAGCACAATACAATTTAGGACTGATGTATGAAAAAGGAGAGTCAGTTTCCCATGATGTCGAATTAGCACACATGTGGTTCAGTATTGCAGGTTGGAATGGGCATGCTGATGCCGTTAAGCAAGTTAAAGAATTAGAAAATAAAATGACATTACTAGAAATAGGGAAAGCGAAAGATTTGGCAAGAAACTGGAAACCAATGGAATAATTATTGGTAATTAATCCCTTATATATAGGAATTGTATCTCCACCAAGTTGAATCCCATTGAACATTATTATTTGTTCGATGGGATTCTTAGTTTTGAAGTAGAAATGATCAGACCTGTAAAAATTTAACTTTGGATATTTCAGATATAACAATACCACTTAGTAATCTTAAACCTCTTAAACTAACAATCATTCTCACGTTTAATTGCTTTTTGTCACTGGGAGGTTGTTATAAGTACTCTGAAGAGAATTAAACTCCACCATGACGGCAAGGATTGGTGTTGCTTGGTGTCCACGAAGCAAGACTCCAACAATCAGGGTATTGATTGTTGGGGTTGAGAGATTTGTATCTCCCCAAAGTTGAATCCCATTGAACGTTATTATCTGTTCGATGGGATTCTTAGTTGTGAAGTAGAAATGATCAGACCTGAAAAAATTTAACTTTGGATATTTAAAAT
>Ga0233434_1004134_pt1 | contig 11301 bp, 10 predicted proteins | sample SI_122_August201_4_FD_182738 | JGI IMG/M metagenome (GOLD analysis project Ga0233434, IMG submission 182738) | Seawater microbial communities from Saanich Inlet, British Columbia, Canada - SI_122_August2016_120_MG | ecosystem: Environmental > Aquatic > Marine > Inlet | place: Canada: British... | reverse complement strand
ATTGATTTGATTAAAAATGTGAAAAAAGAAGTAGATTTTGCATTTTACCCTATTGAAGCATATCATGTTTATTCAATTGCAAAATCTCAATCTAAACTAGATGGAGATATGGCAGAAGTTGGAGTATATCAAGGAGGATCTTCTAAATTAATTAGTGAAGTAAAAAATGGAAAAGAATTACATTTGTTTGATACATTTGAGGGACTACCGAAAGTATCTGAAAAAGATACACATTTTGGAACAGCATATTGGAAAACAGGCGAATTTAGTGATACAAGTTTAGAAAATGTGAAAAACTATTTGTCTGATTATAATAATATTTTTTATTATAAAGGAAAATTTCCAGAAACATCAGAGCCAATTGAAAATAAAAAATTTTCATTTGTGCATTTAGATGTAGATTTATTTCAAAGTACAATCGATTGTTTAAAATTTTTTTATCCTAGAATGGTTAATGGAGGAATAATTTTGACACATGATTATCACACTGATGGAGTAAAACAAGCATTTAAGGAATTTTGTAAGGACAAAAAAATTCCTCAAATACAATTACTTGGATCACAATGTGCAATTACAAAAATGGAATAAATAACTAAAGAATAAGTTTAGTACCTTCACCTAAAAGAAAAGTTTTCTCCATATTAATTGGATCAGATATTATTGATGCATTATATGAAATAATACTATTTTTAATTTTTATATTTCCAGTAATTTTACAATCTGACATGATAATTGAATCTTGTAAATTACAATTAGTCAATATTGAATTATCTCCTATACTTGTATGTGGACCTATTACAACACCATCAATAATACAATTTTTACCAATTATTATAGGTCCAGTTAATGCTGAATGATTTTTAATTATACTGTTTTCACCTACCATAATATTACCTTCAATCGTATTTGTTCCATCATTTTTACCATTGAAATAAGTAGAAAGATTTTCTAAAATAATTCCATTTGCATGAATTATGTCATCTGGAGTTCCAGTATCTTTCCAATAATCAGTTATTATATTATATGTAATTAAATGATTTTCATTCAATAGCATATCTAAAGCATCTGTAATTTCTAATTCATTTCGTTTTGATGGTTTTAGTCGTTTAATTATATCAAAAATAACAGGAGTTAGAAAATAAATTCCTGTTACTGCTAAATTTGTTGGGGGATTTTGAGGTTTTTCCATAATTTTTTTAATTTGTCCATCTTGAATATCTGCAATTCCAAATCTACTAGGATTATCAACTTCGCATAAAAGAATAGACGCTACAGCATTAGATATTTCAAATTCAATTCCAAAATCTTTAATAGATTTTTGAATAATATTATCTCCTAAAAATACAAGAAATTTTTCATTACCTATAAAATCCTCACATAAACTAATTGCATGTGAAATTCCACGAGGAAAATCTTGATGAATATACGTTATATGAACATCAAATTTTGTTCCATCACCATAGTAATCTTTTACTTTTTGTGCACCTATACCGCCAATGATAATAGCAATATCATTTATGCCAGTTTCTTTCATAGATTCTATACAATACTCAGACATTGGTCTATTTGCTATAGGAAGAAGTTGTTTAGGACCAGTATGGGTTAAAGGACGTAATCTTGTACCGTGACCAGCATGAAGTAAAATTCCTTTCATATTCTCTTAAATTCCATAATTTTTGAATTAATTAGAACTTTTCCAAGGTGTGGAGTCTAGAACAGTTGATGAAACATCATGTAGAATCTCAGGATTATCTAAATACCATTGAACTGTATTTTTAATTCCTTCATCAAAAGTTGTGTTTATTTTCCATCCTAATTCTTTTGTAATTTTTGTTGAATCTAAACTATATCTAAAATCATGCCCGGGCCTATCTTCTACAAATTCAATTAATTCCTCAGATTTATTCATTAATTGTAGAATTTTTTTAACGATGCTTATATTATCAATCTCATTATTTGCAGATACATTATACGATTCACCTTCTTTACCATTAAGAATACTCATCAATATTGCATCACAATGATCATCTACAAATATCCAATCTCTAATATTATTTCCTTTTCCATATATAGGAATTTTTTTGTTTTGATTAGCCAATATGATAGTTTTTGGAATTAATTTTTCAACAAACTGTCTTGGTCCATAATTATTTGTACACCTAGTAATTATTACATTTGAGTTATATGTTGCAAAATAAGAATTAACTAAAAGTTCTGCTGATGCTTTTGTAGCTGCATAGGGGTTAGTAGGATTAAATATTGATTCCTCTGTAGCACTACCATTTTTTAAGCTACCATATACCTCATCAGTAGATATTTGAATGAGTTTTTTGTTTTGTTTTGTGACAAGATCTAAAATAGTGTGGGTTCCAAGAATATTTGAAACAAGAAAAGGATTTGCATCATTAATACTTTTATCCACAAACGATTCTGCTGCAAAATTTACTACAACATCAGATTTATTAATTAAATCCTCCATCAATTTACGATTAGTAATATTGCCTTTTACAAATTCATAATTTTTATGATTATGTATTTTTAAAAGATTTTGTGAATTAGAACCACCTAATTCAGCATCAACATTAATTATATGAAATTCTTCATACTCCTCCAATAATTTTAAAATAAAATTACTTCCAATAAATCCATAACCACCAGTTACTAATAATTTCATATCAATTTAATTTCCATTAGCCTATAAAATATTGTATACTCTTAGTAACTATAAATCCAAACTTTTATTGCTGAAAAATATCAATGTTTGTAAATGAAGAATGAAAATTTCATTATTAATTTAGAAAAACATCCAACCAAAGATGTCAATGATTCTCACATAAATGGTGAATTAACTGTAATTTGGAGAGATTGGGACAAAATACTTCCAAAAAATCCAGAAATGGTGTATGTTAATACAATAAATCCTAACGAGATCAAAGGACCACATCTTCATAAAAATAGAACTACGTACTTTTACTGTATTTCAGGAGATATTGTAATAGTTATTGAAGATGAACAGGGGGAAATTCATGAAATTTCATCTAATTCAGATGTTCCAATTTTAATTTCAGTTCCAAACAAATTATCAGCAGCAATAATAAATCCTACAGGAAGTATCTCAAAAGTTCTCGTACTTGCAGATGTAGCATGGAAGCCCAATGATAATGAAATGGAAAATACAAAGTTTAAGGATTATGACTGGAATAAATGGAAGAAATAGAATATAACGAAAAAATTATTTTTGTGGATGAACTAACATCAATAAATGAAATAGAAAATTTTTCTAAACAAATGAAAGTGAAATTTATTACATTTGACTATATTTCTCATATAAAATTAAAAGGAAAAAATATCAAGCATGAATTATCAGAAAATTATTTGAAAGACGATATAGATAAAATACAAAAACAATGTTATAAATTTTTAAATTGGAGTGACATAGATGAAGTAAAAAACAATATTACTTTTTTAAATATTAATATTTGTAAATTATTTGATGGTCAATTAACTTATGCAATAGTAAAAATTTTAAAAAAATTTTCAGAAATCAAATTTATAATAAAAAAATTTCCAAAATTAGAGTATTTTGCTTCTGGCGAATTATTATTAATTAGTAAATTATTAATTAAATCTGTAAATCAAATATCAAATAATAAAAAAGAAAAATGTGATGTTGATAAAGTTGAAATTGGAACTAACATTAGAGGTAAAAATATAAAATTTTCAATACCTGATTCTTCATATAAAATAATTAAAAATATAAGTGAAAAATTATTGAAAACTATGCTTAAAAATAACAATTTAACTGAAAAAAATACACTACTTGTTGAATTAAATACAAAAATATTCAAAAATTTTTTTATAGAAAGTAAAGAACAAAATAAAAATATTTTATATTATGGAAGAAGAAGACCAGGGATTTGGGACTTAGAATCATATAAAATAATTAAAAATTCTCAATGTAAAATAGTTACTTCAAGTATTATTAAGGATAATATTTTTAAAAAAAATAAAAAAAACATTATAGAACTAAAAGAAAAATCTTTAAAAATTTTAGAAGAAAGTAAAGAATTAAGTAACTTTTTTACTACAAATGATATTTCAATTATATCAGTAATTTTACCCATAATTAAATTTCGAATAATTGATCGATTAGATGAAATTGTATTTGAAATAATCTTAGCAAAACAAATGTTTGAGGATTTTAATATTGATTCCATTATGGTGATATCAGAGATTGGTATGACTGAACAAATAATTATTCAACTAGCAAATCAAAAAAAGATACCAATTTTACATTTACAAGAAGGCTTACATATTGATACAAAAGAAGCATTTGAAAATTCAAAATCACAAGGCGTATTTTTACAATCTGCAAACAAATATCTTGCTTGGGGGAAATTTTCTAAAAAAAATGAAGTAACTATTGGAGAAGTATCGGAAGAAAATGTAATTGAAGTAGGTAGTCCACGTTTTAGTGAACTAAATTACTTGGATAATGAAAATAAAGAAGAATTTGTTTTATTAGCAACAATGCCACCTCAAATTGAGGAAATAAATGGAATAGATGTTAAAAATTTAGAAAAATATCTAAATTCAATTTTAAAAATTTGTGAAATTGTTTCAAATCAAAAGATGAAACTTGTAATTAAATTGCATCCCACGTTGGATATTTTAGATATTTCAAAAACTATTCAGAAAAAATTTCCAAATATTCAAGTAATTGAAAAAGGAGATATTAATCCTCTAATACGAAAATGTAGTTGCCTTATTGTTACAGGTTTTTCAACAGTGATTGTACAAGGACAAATATTACAAAAACCAGTAATATCAATTCCACTCATAGATTATAATTGGGGAAAACCTTCTGTATATACAGAAAATTCTTGTCTATTAATTAAATTAGAGGAATTAAATACAAATCTAAAAAAAATTCATAATGATCCAAATTTTAAAGATGAATTAATTAGAAGTGGTAATAAATTTTTGAATAATTGTTTCAAAAATAAACATGATTCATCAAAAGTAATTTGGGATTATATAAAAAATATGAGTATTAATTAAAAATTAATCAACGTTGTCATAATTGATTTTTTCAATATTACCATATTTATCTCGAATTAAATTTCCATGCTCATCTTGTTTAAAAAGTTCCTTATTTGTAAATTTTTCAGTAATACTAAGAAATTCATCTCTACTCATTTCCCATTGTTTTAAAAATTCATTAAGAAATTTTTCGGGTAATTTACCTTCATGTTCTATAACTAATTTCATACCTTCTTCCCGACTAATTTGTTTTAATCTAATTTGAACAGATGCATTATCTGTTGCTCTTCCATATCCAAATTTTATCCATTTAAAATAATCATGTATTCCTTGAATTTTATTATCAAGATTTTCATAATTTGTAAATGTTCCTTCTGATGGTCCATCATGTAATGTAAAACCTAATTCACAAACTTTTCTCAATTGATTTTTAGTATTCCATTTAATGAAAGATCCAAGAAAGATTCCAGTTACACCAATTTTTTGAATTTCAGCATCACTAGGATAAACATATGGGTTTAGAAATTTTTTTTCTATTCCATGTTGTAACATTATATCTGGACCAACAAAAGATTTAGATTGACCTCCAATTCTTGTTCCATAATTTTCACACCATTTACTATCAAGATATTTACTTTGCATGTCTTTTTCAGGTCCACCATATTCTGCTTGAGAATTTTCACCCCACACAATTAGTGGAATATTATATCTAACAGCAACTTGAACTGGAACAGTAAAAATACCAAAATGTTCTGGCCATTGTGCATCTCCAAATTCAATTAAAGCAATTTTTTGCATTTTTCTACAAATTTCAGGATTTGGTGTAAATTCTAAACAATCAACACCTAGATTTTTTAAATTCTCTAAATTTTTTCTGCCAAGTTCAGTAAATTCTGGAAGATGATAGCTTACACAAAGAGGGTTTAATCCAAATTCTTTTTTAATTACATATGTTTGATAAGTTGAATCCTTTCCACCACTAACTGGAATAATACAATCATAATTAGAACCATCTTTACTTTTAAATTTATCAAAAATTGTTTCTAATTCTTTTTTACGTAAAATCCAATCTGTTGAATCTTTAACATCCACAAATCTACAGGCATCACAAATACCATTTTCATCTAAAGATAAATCAGGTTTTGTTTCTGGATATACACAATTCCTACAATATTTTATCATAGTTTAACTGAATAAATTTAGATAATATAGTTATTTCAATAATAGAAAGTAATGTTTTTTAGAATAACAAATTTGAATTAAACATGTTTGAAGGTAAAACTTTCTTAATTACAGGCGGTACGGGTTCCTTAGGTTGTGCTTTGACAAAGAGATTACTAGAAAACAATGCTAAAACTGTAAGAATTTTCAGTAGAAATGAAAGTAAACAAATTGAAATGGAATCTCAATTTAACGAAGACAAAAGATTGCGATTTTTTTTAGGAGATATACGTGATTCTGAACGACTTGATAAAGCATTAGAAGGTGTGGACATAGTATTTCATGCAGCAGCTCTCAAACATGTTCCAAAAATAGAGTATAATCCATTTGAATCAATTAAAACTAATGTTATTGGAACACAAAATGTAATTGATAATAGTATTAGACAAAATGTTGAAAAAGTAATTTGTATTAGTACTGATAAAGCTGTTTCACCACTTAACACATATGGTGCAACTAAATTATTAATGGAAAAATTATGTGTGTCTGCAAATAATGATTTAGATCGTGAAAAATATAGAACTAAATTTCATACTGTACGTTATGGAAATGTTTTAGGAAGTAGTGGTTCTGTAATACCAAAATTCATTCAACAAATTAAAGATAATGAAAAAATTAGAATAACAGATTCCAATATGACACGTTTTAGTATAACTATGGATAATGCACTTGATTTAATTATTAATGCAGCAAAAATTGGAAAAGGTTCTGAAATATTTATTCCTAAATTAAAAGCATATAACATCATGGATGTAAAATCTGCATTATTTGATTTACTTCATGAAACAGATTACGAAGTAGTTGGAATTAGACCAGGTGAAAAATTGCATGAGACTTTGATTAATGAAGATGAAATGAGATATACATGGAAAATTAAAGATATGTTAATGATTACAAACCCACATTATGAGTTATTCAATGATAATAATTTAGAATCAAATTATGAAAAACTTGAAAAAGAAAATAATCTGACAAGTTATTCTTCTGATAAAGTTGAAAAATTATCAATAGAAGAATTAAAAATAATAATTAAAAATTCAGGACTGTTATAATTTTAAGTTAATTCATAAGTTTTTTGAATAAATTTAAATCCGTGAGACTTAAAAAATTTTTCAGACATTTTGTTTTTTGGACTAACATTTGCTAAATATCTTTCACGAGGATTTTTTTCTATTAGTTGAGATATAATTACTCCACCTAAATTCTTATTTTGGTGTGTATTTTTAATAAAAATTCCAATTTCATTTTGGGATGTTAAGTAAATTGAGCCAATTTTTTTAGATCTATATTTTACAATATACCATTTTGTGTAAGGTTTTGACTTTACAAAATCTACATGTTGATGAAATGTAGGCATTTTTTTATGTGAAATATTTGTTCTTGAATCCCTCTCTTTAAGTAAATTATAAAGAAATCGATAGTCTGAATCAGTTACTAACTTCAATTTTATTTCATTGTTTATCATAATTTCTAATATATTGTCAAAGAATAAATCTTATAAATAATTGGTAGCAATATGGAAGTTCTAATAATAGCTGAAATTGCTTCAAATTGGGAAGGTAGCATCAGTAAAGCAAAAAAATTAATCAAAGAATGTAAAAAAGCAGGAGCTAATGCAGTAAAATTTCAAATGTGGCGAGCAAATGATCTTTATGAGTCATCACATCCAAACTGGAAAGAAATTAAAAAATCTGAAATTACATTCAAAAAAGCTCAAGAACTTAAAAAATATGCAGATAAACAGGAAATAGAGTTTTTCTGCAGTGCATTTTATCCTCAAGCTATAGAAATTTTAGAAAAACTAAACGTTAAAAAATATAAAATTGCATCAAGAACTTGTTTACTTAAAGATCCTTATTCTAAAGAAACATTAATTTCTAAAGCACAAACAAAAAAACCAGTTATTGTTAGTATGGGTATGGGAGGTAATAAACAAAAAATTAAGAATATTTTTAAAAATAACAATACAACATTTTGCTATTGTGTATCAAAATATCCAACTAAATTTGATGATATAGACTGGAAAAAAGCAATCAAATATGATGGTTTTTCAGATCATACAATTGGAATTACTGCACCAATTTTATTTACAATATTAAAAAAATTAAATGGTTCAAAAAAAATAATTATTGAAAAACATGTTAAATTATCAAATTCAAAAGGTCCAGATGCCTCATCATCTTTAGATATTATAAAATTTAATGAAATGATCTCAAATATTAGAACAATTAGTAAATCAAAAATCTAATTTTTATTAAATTTATTAATAATTTTAATTATATGATCCATATCATTTTTAGTCAAATTTGGGTGAGTTGGTAAGGTAATGATAGATTTTGCCGCATATTCAGTATTAGGTAAACTAATTTTTTTATCATACATTGTAAATTTGTGAATTGGCGGATAGTGTGTTCCAGTTTCAATTCCTTTTTCAAGTAAAATTTTTCTTAATTTATCTCTATTTTTAACTAAAATCCAATAAAAATGATAAGAGCATTTTTTATCAAATTTAAGTTTTTGGTCACATATTAATTCATCAAAATATCTTTTTGCATTTTGTTGTCGAATTTTATTTAATTTTTTTAATTTTTTTAATTGTACTAACCCAATTCCAGCAGAAAATTCATTCATATAATAATTCCAACCAAGTTCTTTAACATCATATTTTGTATTTACCCTATTTGTTATCCCACACCAACGTTTTGATTGTAATTTTTTACTTATTTCTTTGTAATTATTATCATTAATTGAAATTAATCCTCCTGTTGGCATTGCTAAATTTTTTACAGGATGAAAACTAAAACATACAAATTTTCCATGACTGCCAATAGGTTTTCTATTATGAAATGAACCTGCAGCATGAGCTGCATCTTCAATTAATGTGAAATCATTTGTATCACAAATTTTTTTAATTTTTGTTAAGTCACAAGATAATCCTCCAAAATGAACGGGTAAAATAATTTTTGTAAATTTTGTAATTGATTCCTCAATTTTATTAGGATCTATGCATAATGTATCTAAATTTATATCTGTAAATACAGGTTTAGCATTATTAGCTATTACTGCATGAGCCGTAGATACAAATGACATAGAAGGTAAAATTACTTCCTTATTTTTGATATTTTCCATAGATAATGCAAGATATAATGCAGACGTTCCACTGTTTACTGCAATATTGAAATCAGATTTAATTAATTTTTGAAATTTTTCTTCAAATTTTCTTACTTGCTTATTTCCCGAACCATCTGCCCAGAATTTGCTTTCCAAAGTTTTGTTTAAAACAGATAATTCGTCGTCATCAATTACAGGATCAAATAATTTTATTTGTCTTTTCATTTTTCTATTTTTCAGTCCTCATTAATAGATTTGATGTATCCCTCATTAGGAATTATATGAGAATTCAATTTTAATAATTCAGGAGCATTTGTTAAAAGATCAATTATATCACTAGTTTTGATTGGCCTTGGTTTAATTCTAGATAGAATTTCTACTACTAAATCATAATCTTCCTTACTATCAATTGTATATCTAAATTTTGATTGATTTTTTTGTTGTTTAAAATGATGAATTTTAAATTTTTTAGGATTATTATAGAAATAAGATGTAACATGTTCTCTCTCAGATTTCTTTTGGGCATTTTTCCATGCAATTTCTAATGCATCAAATGAAAAAATCTCAACTTCTGTACCATTAGGAAATGTTCTGTCTATCGAATTTGTTAAATAATCGCAACTAGAATGGCAATATTCATCAATGGCATTATTAACAATATCTGGATCAATTAATGGATTATCACCAGTAATTCTCATAATATGCTTAAAAGAAAATTTTTTTGCACAATGATAATATCTGTCTAAAACATCTAATTTGGAACCTCTATAACATGATATTTTCAAATTATTTAGAAAATTAAATAAAATATCATTAGTGGTATCATCAGGTATTGCTACAATTTTTTGTTGTAAATTTGATGTTTCTAATTGCTCAATTAAAAATTCAATGACTTTTTTTTCGTTTGTAATATCAAGTAATACTTTACCAGGTAATCTTTTGGAATTCATTCTAGCTTGAATTATACAATTAATTTTCAATCTATTCAAAAAATTTTATTATCTTTTAAGATATTACTCTAACTATTCATTTTAATTTAGAATATACAATTAAAATTATACATTGTGTAACACCTGCAATTACAAATCCCGTTGTTGTCCCAACTATTCCATATATTGGGGTTAAAATAACAACCAATCCAATGAATATGACTGCAAAAATAATCCTAGTTGAAAGAAGAATTTTACTCTCCTCATTTCCTAAAATTTTTGAAGTTAAAAGTAATGTTACAGTTGATGGAATAACTGCCAAACTAATAATTTGAATAGCAGAAATTGCTTCAACATATTCTGGGAAAATTACGGGCATGATGAAAGGTGATAATGAAATAGTTGATAGAGTGATAATAATGGATGAAAATAATGCAAAAATCTTAATTTTTGTTGTAGTTTCACCTACAGAATCATTTGGCAATACATATTGGTAAATTATTTTAGAAATTATCATAGAAATTGCGTATACTTGTAATGCAAGAGCATAATTTCCCAACAATTCAAACCCAATTAATGGTACAACTATAATTTTATCAAGATTGTTTTTTGCTATTCCTACTGTATTAATCCAATAATTATTGGTTACAAAACCTATTCGTGTTTTTAATAATGGAAAATTAATTTTTGAAGATTTGTATATTTTAAAAATTAAAATCATAAAATGAATATATGATAATGCTAATCCAAATAATATTCCATCTACTCCAAAAATAAAATAGAGTGTAATTCCTAATCCTAATGTTAAGCCTTTTTGTGTAATGAGATATTTGGAGTATTTTCCAAAAAATTTATTTCCTATTAAATAGCCTAATGCAATATCATTAATAATAAATCCAATAATCAATAAACTAATTTCTATTTTTGAAAATAAGAATAATACCACTATGCTAGCAATAATTCCAGTAATGATAGAAAGTAGAGTTAATGTTGATAC
>Ga0233434_1004132_pt1 | contig 11303 bp, 10 predicted proteins | sample SI_122_August201_4_FD_182738 | JGI IMG/M metagenome (GOLD analysis project Ga0233434, IMG submission 182738) | Seawater microbial communities from Saanich Inlet, British Columbia, Canada - SI_122_August2016_120_MG | ecosystem: Environmental > Aquatic > Marine > Inlet | place: Canada: British... | reverse complement strand
TTGTAAGTGCAAATATGGATACAGTTACTGAATCTTCTATGGCTGTAGCCATGGCTAGAGCAGGTGGTATAGGAATCATTCATAGATTTTTGACAATTGAAGAACAAGCAAATGAAGTTCTCAAAGTTAAACGTTCAGGTAGTGTTATGATAGAAAATCCATATTCTATATCATCAGAAAAATCCATTAAAGATGCATTAGAGTATGCTGAAGATAAAGAGATCTCAGGACTTTTAGTTGTTGATTCTAATTCTAAATTAGTAGGAATTGTTACTGAACGAGATTTACTATTTGCCAATTCTAATGGATCTATTTCTGATATTATGACTAAAGATGTTGTAACTGCAAAGCCTGGAGTTGCGTTAGATGAAGCAAAGCAAATTTTACATCAACATAGAATAGAAAAATTACCTATAGTTGATGATTCAGGAATTATCAAGGGTTTGATTACAAGTAAAGACATAACAAATAATGCTGATTTTCCAAATGCATCAAAAGACAAGAAAGGAAGTCCATTGGTTGGAGCTGCTGTTGGTGTTAAGGGTGACTTTTTAGAACGAACCGAATCTCTTTTGGAAGCAGGAACTGATGTACTGGTTGTTGATATTGCACATGGACATAGTGAAAATGCAATTAGTGCAATCAAAAATATTAAAAAAGCATTTCCTGATTGTGAATTAATTGCAGGAAATATTGCAACTGCTCAAGGTACTGAAGATTTAATCAAAGCAGGTGTGGATGCAGTAAAAGTTGGAGTAGGTTCTGGCTCAATCTGTATTACTAGGGTGATTACTGGTTCTGGTGTACCTCAATTAACTGCAGTCATGGACTGTGCAAAAATTGGTAATGATTATGGTATACCAATAATTTCTGATGGGGGTACAAGAACCTCCGGTGATGCAACAAAGGCATTGGCATCTGGTGCATCTTCTGTGATGGTTGGTAGTATGCTTGGGGGTACTGATGAATCCCCTGGTACAGTTTTAACTAAAAATGGAAAACGATTCAAAGTTTATCGTGGAATGGCATCTCTTGCTGCATCTATTGGTAGGAAATCTAAAGAAACAGGCTCATTTTCATTTGATGATGATCTTAATGATTATGTGGCAGAAGGTGTTGAAGCAATGGTTCCTTACAAAGGAACAGTAGTTGACATATTAAAACAACTTTCAGGAGGTGTTCGTTCTGGCTTGAGTTATTGTGGAGCACATTCAATTTCTCAAATGCAAGAAAATGCAGAATTTATCAAAATGTCCAGAGCTGGATTTGCAGAAAGTCAGCCTCATGATGTTTCTTTGATGTAGTTAACGATTCATTTAGTATTTGTTAATCACTCTTAGTCTGATATTATCTATTACGTACGGTAACCTGATTGCCTGTTGAATGATTAACTCCCACCACTGCACCTGGATTATCTGTAATTATCATCAAGGTTTCACATGATAGACATAAAGTAGATGGTACGTAATCTGCATATTTCTCAGAAGGCCCTGTGGTAGCTAAAACTGCATTATCTTTAAGGTCTGATTTACCACAACTAACACATAATGATGGTTTTTGTGATATGTGTTTTATTTTGTCCACAAAGTAATGTACCAATATATTGAAACTATGAAATCAGAGTTATAAAATTAATTGGTATCTCAAACACAGAATTTTCGGATATTTACTATAAATCAGATGGTTAAATGCAGTTAATTTTTTAAACAGCATGTAGAGTTGTTGAATTGTGTTATCAAAAAGAAGCATTATTGGATTAATTCTTGGAAGTTTAATTATTGGGGCTGCTGGATATTCTTTACTTACCAAATCTGGTCCTACTGTAGATATGACTGAACATTTTACTATCGATGAAGGTATGCCAATTACATTAACAATTCCTGCCCCTGCAAATGTTCCTCAATTATTACAAATTACCGGTGACACATTTGATCTTAAACTCCATAGTCCAGGTGACGGAAAACAAATTCCAAATACTTCATACAAAAATCAATTAGAATTGGAGTGGATGCATGTTGAAGATGGTAATTCAAAAATCTTAATTCAAAATACTGGAAATAAAGAATTAGAAATTACAGCTATAACCAAACAAACCCCTAATCCCTTTGGATTCACAATTGATCTTATGGTGCTTACTACTGGAGTTGTAGTTATTGGATTTAGTATGGGTTTTACTATGAGAAAACCAAAAGGCTTTTAGCTTATTTTTGTTAAAGGATACGAACCTAAAACTTTCATGAACATTGATTCTTGTTTGATTTTATCTAATATTTCTGAAATTTTGAGATTATTCTTATGTCCTTCAAAATCTACATAGAAATTATATTCCCATGTGTTTGATTTTGTTGGTCTTGATTCAATTTTTGTAAGATTGACATTATTTCTATGAAAATTTTCTATAATGCGATATAATGAGCCTGGTTCATGTTTTATTGAAAAAATTATTGAAGTTTTATCATTTTTTGTTTCTAATGATTCCTTTTTAGATAATATCAAAAATCTTGTATGATTATTGAGATTGTTTGCTATATTTTCAGTAATTATTGGAACATTGTAAATCAATGATGCTGTTTTACTTGCAATGCTAGCACAATTTTTTTTGTTTAACTCTTTAACAATTTTTACACTACCTGCAGTATCATATGCAGGAATTGTTTTCATATTATGTTTTTCAATAAATTCCCTACATTGACCTAAAGCTTGTGGATGCGAATAGACTGTATCCACTTCTTCTAATTTACCAATTCCAATTAAACAATGTTCAATTTTGTGATAAATTTCACCTACTGCATTTAGATTTGTTGAATATAGTAAATCATAACTTTCTCCAACACTTCCTTCAAGTGAATTCTCTACTGGTAAAATTGAATATTCTGTTTTATCATTAGATGTATTTTTTAAAACTTCTGCAAATGTTGTTAATGGAGTTGTTTTAACTTCTTCATTAAAAAATAATTTTGCTGCAGCTTCACTATATGCTCCTCGTTCACCTTGGAACGAAACATCTGTCATTTTTTATTCTCTTAAATTTACAAAATCATATTTGCCAAAGTTTTTAGAAAGTTTTCTTTCATCAATCCATGAGCAATCTGTACATTTTATGGCATCACGCATTGAAACAACTCTTCCTCCACATTTTCTACATTTAGTATATATGATTCCTAATTCTGGTTCACTAATTCCTGCATGAATCGTACCATTAATGTGACTAATAATTTTCAAAGCTACTATATCGTTAACTAGTGCTACATTTCTTATTCTTAGATTTCGTGTTCCACACACACATTCTACTTTTGATGTAGTTGGTTTACCGTTAATGTAATCAATTGATACTGCTATCATAGATGACATTACTGCTGCAACACTTCCAATAATTATGTCCCCTGCTTTGGGAATGGATAGAAGTTTTGGATGATTAACATTAGCAACTCGTGATGTCTTGTCCATGTCTATTTGTCCTACTGTAGCTGCTCTGACCATATCTCCATCATCAAAAGTATTGTATCCAGCCTCATATTCTTCAATAGATGCTATTTTGTCTCCTGGAAATGCAGAGTTTTCAGACATGTTGAGATTTTTGTTTTTATGATTATAATTGTTTGTGGTCCGAAAATTCTTGGTAAATCATATATCTTCAAAAATCTGAAAAAAATCATGAAAGCTCTAGTATATGATGAATATACTATTGATGATAATTTTTCTAAAATTTTAAAAATTAAGGATATTCCATCTCCTGTACCAAAATCCAATGAAGTTGTTTTCAAAGTGAAAGCTGCGGCACTAAACTATGATGATATTTGGGGAATGCGTGGTAAACCCTTGGCAGTTCCACTACCACATATTTCTGGAACTGATGCTGCAGGAGAAGTGACTGCAGTTGGTAGTGATGTTAAAAATATCAAAGTAGGTGACAGAGTAGTTTCACATGGAAATATGTCTTGTAGAGTTTGTAAAGCATGTACTAGTGGACGAGAATATGATTGTCGACAACGTTCTATTTGGGGATTTGAAACTGGTCCACTTTGGGGAGGATATTGTGAATTTACACATCTTCCAGAAGTGAATGTCCTAAAAATTCCTGAAAATGTCTCTTATGATGATGCAGCAGCTGCATCTATGACTTTACTAACCTCATGGCACATGTTAGTTGGTAGAGCAAAGATAATTCCTGGGCAATTAGTATTGGTTATGGGTGGTAGTTCAGGTGTTGGAAATTATGGAATTCAAATTGCAAAACTCTTTGGATGTACTGTTATTGCAACAGCAAGTCCAGACAAATTAGACAAATGTCTAGAACTTGGAGCAGACTTTGCAGTAGATCATAGAAAAGAAGATTGGCACAAAGAAGTTAAATCAATTGCAAAAAAAATTCCAAAACCTTTTGGAGATGTACCTGGAGTTGATGTAATTTTTGAACATATTGGTGGAACTCATTGGAACAAAGAATTGACTTTGTTAAATTATGGTGGTACCATTGTTACAACTGGGGCTACAACTGGATATGATGCAAAAACTGATTTACGTCACATTTTTTTCAAAGGAATCAATATTTTAGGTTCAAGTCAAGGAACTAGATCTGAATTAGAACAATGTTTTTACTGGATGTCTCAGGGTAAAATCAAATCCATAATTGATTCTGTATATTCTTTGGAACATGCAGTAGAAGCTCACACTAAAATGCTAAAAGGAAAAGGACTTTTTGGAAAAATTTTGATGAAACCTGAATTATGATAAAAAATGGAAAATCCTAAAATAAATTCAATTCTAGATGAGGGAAATAGATTATTTCTAAAAGGAAAATTAAAAGAGTCTATTGTATATTATGATAAAATTTTAAATGATATTCCTGAGCATGTTAGCTCTCTTAACAATAAAGGATATGCTCTAAGTAAACTCAAAGATTATGAAAATGCTATGAAATGCTATGATGCTGCCTTGAAGATACGTCCTGACGATCTTTCTGTTCTAGTTAACAAGATATCATCTCTTCGAAAACAAGGCCATTTTACAGAGTCATTATTGATATGTAATACAATTTTGAAAGATAATTCAAAATATAATATTGCTTTATACCATAAAGAACGAATCTTATTTTCTATGGAAAAATTCAATGATTCTATTTTATGTTGTAATAGTATATTGAGTGATTATCCAAATAACGTAGATGTGTTATTTGATAAATCATGTAATCTTGCAAAATTAGAATGCTATGAAGAAAGTTTGAATACTCTTCAACATGCTATTGATATCAACCCTCAGTTCCGATTAAAAGCTAAAAACAATTTAGCATTCATTCAAATAAGAAAAAATATAAAATTTCTTAAAATTGTTTCAAATTCAATTTAAAACTGGAAATAAATAAAATCATCTGTATGTCCAGCAAATGATAATAATATTGCTAATGTAATTGCTAATATGAAGAAAAACCATTTCCATAAATGCATTTGAGAAATCTTTTCCAATATATTTTTCTGTTTATATAAAATAATATTTGTTATGATAAATAATCCAATTAAACCAACTGCAACTTCATTTGAATTAATCACTTGTTTTATCGTGGTAATTTGAAAATCTAAAAATACATACTTATTCATAGAATACAACATGTCATCAGTATTTTGTACTCTAAATGCAATCCATGTTAGAAATACCAAATACTGTGTTACAAATATTGCTACTATTTTTCCAATTTTACTTTTAAAAAATATATTATTTCCTAATATTGGAAATTTAGTAATAATTAATCTATGAATTGCTAGATATGCCCCATGTAACATTCCCCAAACCACAAAATTCCATGATGCCCCATGCCACAATCCTCCTAGAAACATTACTGTTGCAAGATTTACATATGTTCTAGCATGTGATTTTTTACTACCTCCAAGTGGAATGTACAGATAATCTCGTAACCATGTAGATAGTGAAATGTGCCATCTTCGCCAAAAATCAGCAGGTGATGTTGCAAAGTAGGGTTTATTGAAATTAATTGGTAACTTGAATCCTAGAATTAATGCAGCTCCTATTGCAATATCAGAATATCCTGAAAAGTCACCATAAATTTGAATTCCAAATCCTATTGCACCTAAAATTATTGTAAATGAATCCATACCAACTGGATTTGCAAAAATATTGTCTACTAATGGTGCAATATTATCTGCAAAAAACATCTTTTTTAGAAAACCAAATATCATAATGGTAATCCCCAATTTTAGATTAGAGTTATGTATGATAATTTGCTTTAGATTACCTCCTCCTATCTCAATTTTTTCTCGTAACTGAGGAAGAAAATCTGCTGCTCTAACTATTGGACCTGCAACTAGTTGTGGAAAAAATGCAACAAATAATGCAAATTCTCTAAATGTTTCACTAGGTTTTAGTTTTCCACGATAGATATCCACGGTATAACTTATTGTTTGAAATGTGTAGAATGAAATACCGATTGGAAGTGCTAAATTTAATAATGGAATTTCATTTGCCACATTGAGTTGTTCTCCAAGAAAATTAAATTGCAAAATTGCAAAATCAGAATACTTGAAGAATCCTAATAATCCAAGATTACCTGCAAGACTAATTATTAATAGTATTTTCTTTTTTACAATATCTTTGCTATTCCAAATTGCTTTACCCACGTAAAAATCAAGAACAGTTGATACTATCAAAAGAACAATTAGATAATTGCTAGAATAATAAAAGAAGAAATAACTAGCAATTAACAAAAATATATGTTGAAATTTTCTATACTTTACTGCAGATATTATCGCTAATACAACAATGAAAAATACTATGAAATCAATTGTGTTGAAAAGCATTACTTTTCAATCTCTGTTACAATAATTTTTGCAATATCTTTACTATACACTATACCTGATTCATTTTCTACGACATGAGCTACATCTGTCCATATGTTATAATTTTCATACATGTCATATTTACTGTATACTATAGTACCTGAATCTTCTATTTCTTTAAACATTTGATCAAAAATAATTTTATCTTCTGCTGTTAGCCAATTTAGATATACGCTACTTTTAGGAGTAGCAAAAATTACTACTTTGATATTTTTACTTTCTAATTCTTTGATTAGTTTTTTCAATGTATCAAATTCTCTATTATTGTGAGAATCTAACCCAAAAAACTTTGGATTTTTTTCCTCCCAATCTTTTTCTAAATCTTTCAAATCTGTTACATGTCCAATTTTTCTCTCTAAATTGAAAAATGGTTTATTGGAATCAATATTTAATTCCATTGTCTCATTAGAATTACGTACAAAATGTTTGATGGTTTGCAATGTAACAATTTTTGGTGATTTGGGGATTTTTGAGAAAAAATCATTATTTGTTAATGGAAAAAATATCTCTTCAAAAAATTCTTTCGCGTTTGGCATTACACTATCAATTGTAGAAATCTGTAATGCGGTAAGTTGTTCTTGTTTTACAGGTGGTTGCCCTTCAAACATTCTGATATCAATTCCATACAAAACCATTTCTGGTTTTAATTCAGTAATGTATCCTATTGTTTCTGACCGTCTTGTAGGATAATCACTAGCTCTTGAGAGATTGTATACTTCATGCTCTAATTCATTTTCAGTAACATATCCTTGAATGTAATCTGTATCAAGAACTCCTGTATGACTTGAACCAAATATTAGAATTTTTGGATTATTTGATTTATCTTTAGCATATTCTGACCATGTATACATCGGATCAAAATTACTTGGATACCAATTCATAATACTATGAAAAATTGCTATTGCTACAAAAATCCCCACTAATACTGTTAATACAATTCTTAAATTCATTTTACAAATTTTCTAATTTTCATTAATGTAATAAATTATAGTCTTACAACTTTTACTTACTTGTTATACTGTTACAATTACCTATAGCCAATGTGGAATTTCTAAATATTCCCCAATACTTTCTTTTCGTAAAACTTTTAGAAGTGCATTAGCCTGAGGTGTAGACAATACTGGCTTGTCAAATTGATTATCTGTAGAAATTCTTGGGCATGCAACTTGAATAAATGCATCAATTCCTCTAAGATTATTTAATCGTTCATTTGTAATATCTGTAAGTGCAAATAACTGAACTGTTTTTCCTTCTTTTTCTAATTCCTTCTTAAATTTCAAGCCAAATACTTTTGATAATTGTCCTTCTTTTAATCCAATAATTATTCCAAATGATTTTGCTTCTGCTGCTTTGAATATTGCAAGAGATGCTTTCTTTTTTAGTGAACGTGCAAATTCTGTTACTTCCCTTACTTCATTAAAATAAGGATCTAAAACAAATGTTGGCAAATTTGTTGATAATGCAATTCCTGCAGCATGAAAATTACTTTGTCCTAAAAACACATAGGCATCCACTTCTTTTTTTAATTCTGTTGCAGGATAAAATTCACAACCAAATACTTGACCGTCATTTAATTGCCCTTTCCCCTTTCCAATTTTTACTTTAATTCCATTTTTTATTAAAATTTTCTCAACTCTATCCATTTGATGTAAATGTTGACTGTCTGTAACAAGCGAAATTAATTTTCCTTTTAAGAGATCTGTACATTGTTCTGCAACACTATCAAATCCAACATCATCAAAAGCATCAATTAAAACTAAATTTTTTTCTAATGATTCTGTATTAATCGTATGTCCAATATTAAATTGAATTTCAGCTCCTAATATTTTTGAACCTGTTGTATTCAAATCACAAGTTCCCCACGTAGTATCTGCTAAAACATATGCTGGTATTCCATACTTTGATGAAATTTTCATTGCCATATTTTGAATTTGAGGTAACATGCCATCAGGACCATTTAACGAAACAGATGCAGGATCTTTTTCTTCTATCTCTTTGAAAATTCGTTTCTCATCTATTATGATCAATTCAGCTTGGAATTCCACTTTATTAATTTAAATCAATTGAACCCTACAACAACTAAAAATGTCTGAGTATTTTTTGTAAATTATGGCTAAAGAAACTGTTCTAAACATCGGTTTTGATGATACTGATTCCCCCAAAGGGATGTGTACTACTTTTCTTGCCTACAAAATGGTTGATCTTCTTCAAAAACAAAAAACTGAGTTTCTTGATTTTCCAAGATTAATTCGATTTAATCCAAACATTCCATGGAAAACACGTGGAAATGGCGCAGTTTCTATGAGAATAAAGACAAAAAATCCGTCAAAAATTAAAACCCAAATTAAAAATCTAGTATCAAAATACTCTGATACTAAAAATGGTGCAAATCCTGGCTTGGTATTTTATCAAAGTGATTTAATTCCTTCAGAGTTTACTGATTTTAGTAATTTAGCTTTGTGGCAATTAATTAATCGTAAAAATGCAAAAATATTTGCTAAAAAAAATAATCTTGAATTTTTTTATGAAGGAAACGGTCAAGGATTGGTTGGTGCAATTGGTGCAATTGGATATGATTTCAAAGATCATACATTAGAGCTTTTGAGTTATCGTAAAAAACCAAAATTTGGAAAAGAAAGAAAAATTTCTACACAAAGTGTAAAAACAATGCAAGAAAATACATTTCCTAATACGTTTAACAGTTTTGATACAAAAAAAGGTAGAATTTTAATCACTCCTCATGGACCTGATCCAGTTTTTTATGGTGTGAGAGGAGAAAATGTAGATTCTTTAGTTTATGCAACTAAAATTCTAAAAAGTGATGAAAAATTAGATGGCTACATGATTTTCAAATCAAACCAAGGAACTAATGATCATTTAAAAAATAAATTAAATTTTAAAACTATGAAACCCTATGCTTCAGGAACAATTATGGGAATTGTATCTAATTCACCAAAAATTGTAAAAGGTGGACACGTTTTTTTCAAAATGATTTCTGAAAATCATGAATTTTGGTGTGCAGTTTACAAACCAACAGGAATGTTAAGTGTTGCATCAAATCTAATTCAAGGTGATAAAATTCAAGTTGGTGGTGGCGTTAGAAAAGCATCAAAAAACTTCCCTAGAATAATAAATTTAGAATATATTAAAATTATTTCACTACAAAAAAATTATTCTACAACAAACCCATTATGTAAAAAATGTAACAAAAAAATGAAATCAAAGGGACAAAATCAAGGATTTCAATGTATTAGGTGTGGGAAAAAAAATTCTAAAAAAATTACAATTGAGATTTCAAGAAAAATCAAAAAACAACTATATCTTCCAAAAATTTCTGCTCATAGACATCTTTCTAGACCTTTGCAGAGAATGGGCAAAACTAATAGAGACACAAAATTTGATACGTCTCTCTCGTGGTTTCATGTATATGAATAGCGGGGAGTAGATTTGAACTACTGAACTGCGGGTTATGAGCCCGCCGGGATGACCTGGCTTCCCCACCCCGCTGATCGATAAAAAATGATTGGCTGTATATACGCTTTATCAAATTTTTAAAGTAATTAATAGGATCTCAAGAGATTCTCTTTTCGTGGATAAAAAAATACAAATCATTGCAATAGTTGGAGCTATGATATTTTCAGTATTTGTTTTAACATCGCCTACAAATCCAATTCCACTACCTGAACCGAACATAAATTCTGAAAATGATTCAGTTACAATTTTAGCTGAAAATTTAGATAAACCTCGTTCAATTGTTGTATCTGAAAATAGAATTTTTGTAACTGAACAAGATGGATTTGTTCGAGTTATTCAAAATGATATTTTATTGGACTCACCATTAGCTACATTTCGCACTGCTGATGTGTTTGATGGTGGATTAATTGGAATTGAATTACATCCTAATTTTTCAAACAATCATTTCATCTATGTTTTTTTGACTTATTTAGATGATGGAAATTTGTGGAATAAAATTATACGAATCACAGAATCTGATAACAAACTAAGTGACAGTAAAATAATTTTTGATAAAATTCCAGGTTCATCGTTTACTAATGGGGGATTTTTAAAATTTGGACCTGATGAAAAATTGTATGTTGGTACTGGTACTGTTTCTGATGCATCTCACTTACCTCAAGATCTAAAGTCATTGTCTGGAAAAATTTTAAGATTAAATGATGATGGTACAACTCCTGATGATAATCCTTTTTCTAATTCTCCTGTGTATTCGTTGGGATTTAGGAATCCTCAAGGAATGACTTGGGATGCTGATGGAAATTTCTATGTTGCAGAATTTGGTCCAGAAAAAAATGATGAAATTAATCTAGTTCTAGCAGGAAAAAATTATGGATGGCCTGAAAAACAGTGTTCTGGTAATGAAAATTTTGAAGCAGCAATACTATGTTATGATCCAAGCATTGAACCTGGAGGAATTTTATTTTATTCTGGAGATAATTT
>Ga0233434_1004130_pt1 | contig 11308 bp, 13 predicted proteins | sample SI_122_August201_4_FD_182738 | JGI IMG/M metagenome (GOLD analysis project Ga0233434, IMG submission 182738) | Seawater microbial communities from Saanich Inlet, British Columbia, Canada - SI_122_August2016_120_MG | ecosystem: Environmental > Aquatic > Marine > Inlet | place: Canada: British... | reverse complement strand
GTTCATTCCCGTGAGAATGTACCATATCTAATTTTCATCAAATTTTCCTGTCAAACCCTCAATTAAGTTATTTAAGAGACAATAATAAACATTCCCATATATACCAATGATTTCAGTGTATTTGTCCATTGACATCTGCAAATAATATTATATATTAATTGTAATATTAGTATTTTATCACTTTAATGGTGGGAAATATGAGAACTCCAGGAAAATCCTCAATTTTAGAAGAATCAGACCTGAAACGAGTTATTCAGTACCAGAAATCAACAAAGCACGCTCTAAGGAACATCTGCTTGCTTCATTTCTCCTTCTATCTAGGACTTAGGTCAAAAGAGATGGCTGGACTGTCAGTGAAAGATGTAGTGTTTCAAGACGGGGAAATTAAAGACGAGATTCTGCTGACAATGACAAAAGGAAACAAAAAGCGAACTGCATTTCTAACAAATCCCAAAGTTAGGGCAGTTCTTAAAGAATATCTGGACTACAGGAAAGAAACGGATGAGTTCTTTGAGCCTGATGCACCACTTTTCAAATCTCAGAAGAATATTAGATTTATCCCCCAGACACTTTCAATGGTATTTCGTAAAATGTATGACTGTGTTGGGTTGAGTGGATGTAGTAGTCATAGTGGCAGGAGGACATTTGCAACTTCTTTACTGAATCAAGGCATCAACATAAAGAATGTGCAAACTTTATTAGGTCATGCATCAATCACCACGACCAGCATCTACCTTGAGACGAATCCTAAAATGTTAGGTGACATTGCTCGAAACTTGAAGATATAGAATAGCTAGACCTTATTCTCATATTTCAATCGAATATTAGGATTGAGAATTCTCCTTATGCCTTCATGAGAAATTTCAATATCAAGCTCCTTTTTTATTTCCGCAGATATTTTCCTGTAAGAATATATTTTCCCAAACCTTTTTGTTCGTCTCAGCTTCTTCATCATTTTGATTGCTTCCTTTTGAATCGGAACATCAATCAAATTGCCGTCAGAATCAATTTCCTTGCCAAATTGCAATTTTCCACCCAGAAAACGATTCCGCTTTTTTTGTTCGGTCTTGGTCCTTTGACTGACATCTTTTCTTCTTATTGAAGCAACATCCTTGAAGGTTGTCAGGATATTATGAAATATCTTGCTTCTCTCATCTGACCCAGTTACTTCTCCCCCCATATCGCACAAAATCAACTTGCCTTGATAAGCAATTTTTATTTTTTCAAAGATTAATTTCCACGAATAAACAGGAGTATTTCCGAACATTCGATCAAAATGACTGGCAATGATCCAATCCCCTTTTTCAAGAGCATCTAACAACCATGATCCGCCTCGCTCTCTATATTCAAAGTGTCGATATGAGCCCTCTCCCAAGTCTGTATACCAAGTCAATTTTATTCCGATTGGCTTTATTACCCGAAACGTGCCCTTCCTAGTTTCAATGGTTTTGAAACCAAGTTGATTTTCAAGGTAATCAATGATGCGTTCCTTCTGAAAATCTAAATCCCTCTTTTCACCATAGGTCTTTTTTTCCTTCTTAGTGGGTTTTCTGAGATAAGCCCTGATATTTTTAGGATTATTTATAGTTTTCATCCAACATAAATAACCTAATTTAAAAGATAAATCAAACTTTTTGACACATTCTTTCGTATCAAAGTCTTTTGGTGTCAATATGCTATCCTATACCTACATTAGTTAAGAAAAATAACTTTCTTAACTCCTTAACGCTAGACCTTTTAAAGAAAGAGAGAACAATTATGAAGAATTTTATTAGTAAAGTAATAGCAATTAAATTTGTAACAGAGAACGATTCAGAGACTTTTGAAGAACCAATGCAAGATGCGAACAATCAGAACACTAAAACGCATCGCATTGAAGTTTCTGACTTTGAAAACCTAGAGAAGAAAGAAAGAGAGAAGATGATCAGACTCATTAAAAAAGTAGAGAAATGTAGTTCAGATTTATTGAACTCCAGAGACGCTGTATCTTGTGCAATTCAAGAACTGCGAATTAAGCAACTTTTGTAAATTTTATAAGAGCTGTCATCATGTAAGTAGTATCTGAAAAGAATTCAATTCATCCTTAGAAATATCAAGTTCATCTTGAGTTCTTATCAAATACTCCTTCTTCTACCTTTTGCTGTATTTTGCCAACTCATAAGTTAGATGATGAAAAGCAGGTATTTAATAATAGTGCCTTGAGCAACCATGATTTTTAGAGATGACCATATGTTATTTAATCTAAAAGAAGGCTTCGACATTCGAGATTTCGCCTCAAATTTAACGGTACATTCTCAGGGGAATGTACCATCAAATTCCTGCCACAGTCTTGCATCACTCAAAGATGCAATTTGTATAAATACAGATATACATGAAAAATACATTAAAAATGGTGACTCCTGAGTGGCGGATGTTGCCTTAACTGCCGAGATAAATTTTTATGTCCCAGAAAAAAAATAAATATGACAATTCAAAGCTGTTTGACGTGCACAAGTGGTCAGATTATCCAGAGGTCAATAGAACTGTTGATTTGATCTATAGGCAGTTGATGCAATCGAGTGGCATGAGAGTCATTCATGAAATTCAAAAGAAGCACGTCAAAGTAATTATTCTTGATCTGTGGGCAACTTGGCTAGCAGATACGAAAATGTATATTTCTTACAGTCGGGCGAGAAATCACTTTAAGGGCAATTCGAGATACAACAAGCTCCATATCAGTTACAGGACCATTGCAATCGTTGATGAGCTTGAAAAGAAGGGCTATGTAGAAAATAAAATTGGCTTCAATGACAGATCAACTGGCAACTCAAGGATGTCAAGAATGAAGGCAAAGTCAAAGCTGATCAAATTAATTGAAAAAGATTGTAGCCCTGAAATGATTCAGACCCACCCTGATACTGAGTGCATCATTTTACGGGATAAGAATAAGAACGATATCGAATACAGAGATACAACAAAAATTAAATCAATGAGAAGTGACCTATATGAATACAACAATCTCATTCGTATAAATCATTTCGATATTCCAGGCTATCCAAAAGATGGTGCATACAGCAGGTCTGAAAAGAAGAAGATCAAGATCAACCACTCAGACAAGTTTGTAAGAAGAATATTCAACAATGGCTCGTTTAAAGAAGGCGGTCGATACTATGGTGGCTGGTGGCAACAGATACCGAAAGAGTGGCGACAGGAAATCAGGATCAATAATGCACCTACTGTTGAAATTGATTATTCAGGACTGCATATAGTGATCCTGTATGCATTAGAAGGAATAGACTACTGGAAAACGATCAAGAAGGATGTGTATGAAATTGCAGGTTATGAGAAATCAGACAGAATGAGAAATTTCTTGAAACAGATTTTGTTAACCATTTTGAACTGCAAGAACGAGGCAGAGGTTTGCAAGTCTATCAGGTATTCGATTTCACGAGCAAATAAGGAAGAATTGAAATGGGTCAAGAAAGCATTGAATTGGAAAACAGCAACCGATCAAAATATCAAGAAACTACTGGATGATTTCATTGCACCGCATAAAGATATCCAGAAGTATTTCCATTCAGGATTCGGGGTCAAATTGCAATATATAGATTCAATGATGGCAGAAATGGTGATTCAAGGAATGATGGAAATTGGAATTCCAGTTCTTTGCATCCACGACTCATTTATCGTCCGCAGATACTACAAGAAGCAACTTGAATATGAAATGAACAATGCATTCAACTCGATTTTGAATCAGGTTAGAGGGGGAAGCAGGAAGTCAATATTGCCAAAAATAAAGAGCCCTGAAGCTAGAATAACGTGGTTTGGTGACGGTGCAAGATCAATAAAGGAATTAATGAAAAACAGGAAAATATTCAAGCAAGTAATGATTGAACCAGCGAAAAAAGATACAGGCTACAAGATAAGATCAATTAGATTCAACAAACTGAATCTGGACAAAAAATACTATGGCGCAAATTAATACAGGAATATATATCTATTGCAGATTCTTAACAGACCAATAATTGCATCCAATATATCCTGACTACCTGATTCTATCTTTATTACTTCCTACCGTAGCTACCGACTATATATAGTTACAATCTGGTATTACCAGCTTATAGCTGGAGTATATATAGTATGAATAGAATAAATTTGATTATTCAGTATATGTATCATTACTAGTACCTGCTAATTCATTGAGAATAGAGCAAAATCAAGGCATTCAGGCAAGAAAAGGGGGATAAATGCAAAGAAACGACAGATTGATAGCAACACGATTTCCAGAGGATCTGATAAATCGGCTGGATGAGGTTGCAAAGCAGGAAGATCGAACAAGATCACAAGTTTTAAGGAAAATTGCACGCAGATACGTTGCTACGTTCAGACCACTAAACAAGGAAAACGATTTCCTGAATGTCGATCCGTTTGCAGTTAGTTGACGAAGGGCATCAATCAAAAATCACAATAATATAGGGCAAGAAATGGCAAAGACTTTTAAAGAACTAAAAATGGAATTAGAAATCAATAGTACCTTGCAAAACCTTCTTGATGATCTGGATCTAACTGAACAGGATTGTGAAGAACTACTGGAAGGCAAGAAGACAAAAGTTATTCTCAAAATAATGGCACTAGGACAAGCAAAGCGACTTGGAACTCAGGTCAAGCGTGTTAGATCAATAAAAGACTTATCAGCCAAGATGGACGAGATTGCAAAGGAAGTTGCAATAGTTGGGGGAATAGCTGCAATGGCAGTGGTGGCAGGTCTAGATGGTGGGAAATCTGTTCTTAGTAAGATCGTTGGATTGACTGCAGGGAGTGGTTGATTATTTTATGGGGCAGAGTAGCAATTTAATAAAAATCCTGTTTTTAATTTATTTCAGTACCCATTAACACAAATAATATCACGGGCAGATTCGGGTAGCCCAATATCGGCTTTCTTTAAGAAATCACTTTTGGAGTAACAGTTTTTTGGGGAATTAGGGTCTAAATCTTCATTAACAATATCTATGATTTTTCCATTTCTGTCTATTATTGCATTGTACCAAAATGCACCTCCCCCCTTAAAGTATGATTTTCGACCATGCGCTTTAAAAATAAGCTTCTCTCGGTCGACCACTTCAATATTAAATCCATCCGATAGATATTCTGCCTTCATTGATGTTGTGGAAATAAGATAGGTTCTATCATGAGTAAACGTGCCCACTTGAACAATAAAATATTCACTTGATACCTGACCTATACGTATAACTCCTTCGTCAGAGATTGGTGCTGTAAAAATTATAATCTTCCCACTTTCACCAAGCTTTATCATGCCTTCTTTGAGAGGAACTATGGGGCCATCATATTTAATGCCATCGAAAGAAGAGTTGTATACAAGCAAAACATTCTTGCCTGATGAATCTAACCTGATAAGTTCATTCTCGGTTATATCTTGATCAAACTTCCCGTCAGTTGTGGATTTTAATTTGGGCTCTGTTATGGGTAGTGGTGAAAGCAAGCAGGATAAGGGAGCTTTCATAGAGTAAAAAATCAAATCTTTAAACTCTAAAAAACTAATCTGCTCTCTATTACACCTATCAAAATGACTACTATGAATTTCAATAGATTCTTTCGGTTTTCTAAATTCAATTAATTTATTTGAGATTTGCTTTTTTGCAGACCCTCTCTCAAATGAATCTCTAGCCTCTTTCGATTCAGCCAAGGCTAAGCTTAATTCATCTTTTGCATCAACATCTCCCTGTTCTGCTGAAGATTTTGCTTGGTTGGCTGACTCCTCTGAAGGATAAGGGCCAATAAACAACTCCCATTCACCCTCCCTTTGTTCAACATTTGGGCTTAAGCCTTTTTTAAGTAATTCAGCCCTGAATTTTTCAGCCAATACTTTAGTTTTAAAGATCTTCAGGGTAACTTTATAACCTCCATTTTGGCCTTGAATGACCTTGGGGTATGTTAGCTCTTCTTTCTCAAAACCAGTCATGTAATGTTTCGCCAGCACTTTCTGTTCGCTTGGGAAATATTCTAAAAATCTATTAACCTCCGTATCATTGCCTTTGCCAGAGTTTTTCATGTTAAGAATTTTACGGGTATTAGCTTTTACATTATCTAACCACTCAAATGCCTCGACTGGTAAAACTTTGGATAAATATTGTAACTCCTTCTTTTCATTTCTCCCGAGCATGGCATATGCCAAAATTTCAACAGAAAGAGCCTTTATGTGGGTTATATCTAAATTCTTGGGGTCGCCTGAATATTTATTTAACTCAGTAGTTATTATCTGTTCTTTATTTTGTGCAATTTTCCATTTCAGAAAATCTGGGTATTGGCTTGAGCAGTCATTAAACCTGCCATTCTGGTAACAAAATTTTCTCTCAGGACTTGGAGAGCAAACACCGCACAAACCCTCAAAATAACGAAAGGGATACCATGATGAAATTTCCTGAGTTCCATCGCCATTTAAATCTACAAATTTATTAACTAAGTAGTCATGCTCAAACACCAACTTGATTGGATCCTCCAGAAGATAGACATAACTTGAATAAGAAGTGGCACTATTTCCTCCCCCCCAAAGCTGCAAAAATAAATCGGGTTTCTTATCTCCCGTTAAATCTGTGCAAGTCACCTCAGAAACCTGGTACCCAGCGTTTGTATTAAACTTATTTCCTTTGCTATCGGTGATTACTAAATGCTCAGAATGTGAAGCCCTCTCTTCTCCAGAAGTTTGCAACCTAAGGAAATGACTACCGCATTGATACGTTTCCTCATTCCCAAATAAATCCTTTATAGATATATCTTTGATGAGTTCCCCTTCTGGAACCTTATATTCTTGGACTGGTGGATCTGGTTTTTTTGAATCTTGCGTTGAAAGGTCAGCCAATAATCTGTCAACATAATTCAGTGCTTCATTAGCCGTATTAAAATTTACAAGCGGAACCATGTAAATTCGCTTACTAAGTCGATCCTTAATAATTCCGTAAATACTTGCGGGTGAACTTCCACCACGAAATGCTGGGGCATATTGCACTAGTCGGATATCAATGCAGTCATTCTTAAAGTGAGGTGCCAATAAGCCACATGCTTCCAGAGGTGTTTTCCTTAAAACAGTGTACCAAGCCCAATTCGACTCGCACTCATATGTATCCGACGAACAGGTTTCTCTGACGGCTTTGTCGGTTATTTCAATAGTTATTGTGGCATTTGAATCGTCTAGCTTAATTGGTTTGCCAAGACTTGAATAGGGGGTGCTGCATTTATTTAATTCTACTGCTAGTGATACCTTATTGCCCCAGTCAGCAGTTACCGCCTCAAGGGGAATTTTGGCCCCCATATACTTACCGATATTCCTGACAAAGTCTGGATAAGCAGAATTCCCGCCGTAGTGTTCGTGATAAAACTCATAGTTGTCACCAGATGCCCATACTTCCGTAAAGCAAGTAGGTCTTAATAAGTCGCTTCCATATACCCAGCTAGGTTCGTCTGATCTTGGGGAATCTGTTAAATGTGCACCAACAATGCTATGAATTGACCACTTCCCTCCCTCTCCTAACTCATCGTACCAAACTAAATCGCCACCCAGCACATAACCACGTGAACCGTTGGGATAACAGCTGGGCTTTTCTGCAAGGATTGCCTCCTTCCACCCAGTAGTAAATATTGCGTCAAATGATTTTCCTAAAATATCTTTTTTGCGTGGCCCATGCGATAACTCCCCATTTATTAGCTCAAAAAGAGAATTAACATCCTCCCTCTCAACAGCCTGTTGAATCTTTAAGCCAAATTGATAAGCCTCAATTCTCTCCGCTTCTGAAATATATGCACCCCTACCTTTGCCATCCGCACATGGTGTTTCTATCCTCTCAAATTTTGGATAATTAGGCTTATTGGCGCCTGTCTCCTTCACCAAAGGTTCAGCAATAAGAGAGACCGTTCCAATTATTGCCAGGATTGACACTACCAACCCCAACATGCCAATGATTTTTGAGGAATTGGATTTTTTGCCTTGAGAATTAGAGGGAGTTTTTTTTAAGAGGTAAAAACTAAAGAAAGCAACCAGTGACAGAAAAAACAGCACCTTGAATTCTATATCTGCATTTACTGAGAATATGCTGGCCATATAAATAAGTAGCAGGTAGGCAATAAATAATATAAATGAAAATTTGTTATTTCTAAAAAATTCTTTCATTAAGCGTATCTGATCTATTTGGAGATTAAAAAATGAACCCGATTATTTGATTTCCAACATTCTTCATTTGATTGCATGCAGAATGGCATTTCCTCACCGAGGGAAAGAACGTGCAACCTTCGGTAATCTATACCTAATGAAACTAGGTATGTTTTAACCGATGCCGCCCTTTTTTCACCAAGGGCAATATTTTCATTATTACCCCCTCTCTCATCACAATGACCTTGAATTTCTAAATGAGCGTCCTTATAAATCATCAAGTATTTTGCGTTTGTCTTTAAAATATCTCGATCAGTTTCATCAAGGTTATATTGATCTGCTTCAAAAAAAACATCTCTGATCGGATTTGTTTCTTTGGGAAACATGCTTCCTCCGTCTCCGTAATCTTTTTCTTCCGACCAGATAACCATACAATCTCCCATACAAACTTTTGAATTGGATTCCTGAGAATAAGAAACCTGTGGAGCTTGCAGGGATACTAACAATACAAATACTGCTATTAGGAGAGATTTATTCATCTTTCAATTAATCTGTTTGTTAAAAAGTTACTTGCACAAGCCTGTAACAATGCCAGCTCCACCCATTGAAGATGCGATAAAAGGTTTCACAGGTTTCTTAAGAAATTCTTTAACCTCAAGAATTTGAAACTGATCACCGAAATCTGCTACTGCCTTAAAAGAGTAACTCGCCGAACCTTTGTTTACTACTCTCGTAGACTTTGCCTTAAGAGTAGGAATTACTTCACCTATAATTTCCCCAGACAATCTTGACACGGAGAATGAACTGCCTTTCATTTGTTTTTCAAAATTTGAGATGCCTAGCGAACCTTCATTCGTTAAACCATAAATATGTGATACTTCACATGTGTACGCAAGTTCACTTGCCATAGCGTTAACATTGGTGAATAAGAATAGGAAAGCGGGAACGAGGAGAAATTTGGTAAGGCACATTTTATTACCCCCAAAACAAGACAAAGGAAGTTGCCAGAATTATGATTTTTGGTGATATTCTATGTGCTAATTCTAAATAATATTCTCGCATAGGTCAAGGGTTGGCAGGGTTTAACCAAAGGAAGAATGTTCAAACGCCCATTAATAGAACAGTTATGCGGGCTTGTCAGTAAAAACAATATGGCTATGAAAAAACTAATTACGATTATTGGCGGGTCAATAGGATTTGCTGGTCTACTCTTTGTATTTCTTTCGATCTTTATTTTTGGCGAACAGGTGATTTTCTGGCTATACACATCCGATTGGATTTCATTCCCCACATCATATTTATTTATGGACGTTTGGCCATTGCTGAATGAAACCCTAGAGTTTAATGTAAAAAATGGCAATTCATTGGATTCAATGTTCGAGGGTATACCAAGAAACAAGAGCGGTTTAATTTTTATTCAATTTTGTGTTTACCCATTGTATTACTTTTGTCAAATGAAGCAGTTCCTTGGATTGGAGACTATGGGTAGCTGGCTACAAGAAAAACCTGCTTATGTTTTAGAGGGAATTGGGCAGACAATTGGATTACTCAAAGCCTTCATAATTCAAGTAATAGAGTTTTTACCACTAGCAATAACATTTTTGGGGTTAGCTGTTTCCCTAATAATAACTGGAATAATTTTATCGGTTGCATCAAACACAGGAAAGGATTGGGGTAGTTAAATTTTTGGGACCGACTGACGATATTAATCCTTCGAGAGAGTTTTTAGGGACGTGTTGGTAGAAGCTGGTATGGCTGTGAGATATGATAGCAGGAAAAAAAGCGAGGATTGGTGCTTGGGTTAAATCTTACTCATGCTAGGCTGGTTTTTTCATAACTTAAAGGTGGGTGCAAAATGGCAAATTCCAAAGCACACCTAAAAAGATTAAGAGCTCTATATTACATGGCAACTCCCCGTCAAAGGTTTGGGGTTGCAAAACAAAGATTAGGCAATCCTGACTCGGCTCCGAATAACCTTATTCAGGCCGTATCAGCTACAGAAGGTTTTGCAAGGTCTTGGGCTATACATATATTGGCAACTTTCAAAAAAAACAAACTTAAATGGGCTTATGATCAACTAGAAAAAAAGGGGCCAGAGTTCTTAATTGAAAACTGCATTTGTCCAAATTTACAAAAATCTCCAGAAGAACTATTTGGAAAGAAAAATTGGGACAACTTTCAACTGGCAATTCAATATCGAAATCTTCTTATTCATGAAGCTACTTTCTTAAACTTGAAGATAGCAAGGCCGCTTATAAAATCAACAGAAACTGTTTTTAATAAACTTGGTCAGACCTTGGGAGTGGCTCCCAAATAATTAATTATTGCCTGAGGAAAAATAATGGAGTTGACGATGGTGGCAGTAATAATATTATTACTTTTAGTTGTTGTATTGCTATCAATCCTGATTTTAGCCATAGATTCGGCGAGAAAATTAGCGTTTGGAATTGTAGGCTTAATTTTCTCAGGATTATTCATTATTTTTGATCTAGCATGTTGTGTATTTGCTATTTATTTTGGCTGGAATGTCTTAGAGCAATTTTTGATAAACCAAGTTTTTTGGTGGGTTGAATTATTCATTGTGATTTGTGGATTGGTTATAGGAGCGAGTGCTCTAATTGTAGCCATTAGCTTGTTCAAAGATGTACGTATGATGCTTGTAAGGCCAGAAGAAAAAATTGAAATCTCCGAGTTTACACAATTGTTTGGTTGTTTATCCATTGGCGCTATTTTTTCAATTACTTTTCTAACTAGTTCAGGAACCTTGGTATATCAAATTTTAAGCTACTTTAGAGACGGTTCATGGCGATCAATTAGCATTATTGATTCAATTTCTTATTCTTTTAAAGATGCAGATTTAAGGTCTTCTGCAGGCCAATCGTTATTGTTTTCGCTTGGCGAATTTATTCCGCTTTGGATGGGAGTTATTTTTATGGGTCTTCTGTTTTTTTTAATATTTATTTCAGTCTTAGCACTTCAAATAGAAGTTATAAGAGCAATTACTGGTAGAGATGATCTAGCCAAGGGAATATGAAGGCCTCTGCCTGAACCCATCACAAATTCCGCCTGATGATCTGGATGATGTGATACTGGACAGGATGATTGAAGAGGCGGGGATATTTTATAAGATGGAGTTGGATAGAGTGAATCTGCATAGAGGATGACAAT
>Ga0233434_1004129_pt1 | contig 11312 bp, 11 predicted proteins | sample SI_122_August201_4_FD_182738 | JGI IMG/M metagenome (GOLD analysis project Ga0233434, IMG submission 182738) | Seawater microbial communities from Saanich Inlet, British Columbia, Canada - SI_122_August2016_120_MG | ecosystem: Environmental > Aquatic > Marine > Inlet | place: Canada: British... | reverse complement strand
TCTTGACTTCTTCGCTTGCAAAGCCGGCAAGACCGTTCGAGCTTAAAGAATTCGTAAAAATTGCGCCGTGTCCAGCACCACAGCCGGCATGGGATCAGCCAGGATACGAGGCAGGGTTGGATAAGAGCCTAAGGATGGCGGTTGGGGCGCGCTTTTCGGGCAGGACATCGACTACGGCGCCGGCGAATGAAAACGCGCGGTGGCTCTGGTCAGTGATCAGCCATTTTCTCATGAGTCGTGGACCGGCCAGAAGAATCTGAATTTCATCGCGTCTTTCTTTCCTAAATGGTCGCCAGCGCGTGCTACAGAATTGGCCACGCGCTTTCGCTGTCCACTCGAAAAAAAGGTTAAGACGCTGTCCAAGAGCTTCCATCTAGAGGAAACACGACTGACCCAACCCGACCGGTTGGTCTTGTTCATGGGCCTCGTGGCTTGGACGTTGCCGTGGTGCCTGCTCATCGGCTTACAAAAAACACATACGCGAAAAGCCATGCAAATAAAAAAACATGGCCGACGAGCCATCAGCTTATTTCGACTCGGCTTCGATCGGTTACAGCAGCTGATTTGTAATCCGAAAGATCAACACATACACGCCCGACAATATGCCCGGTGTTTACTGTCGTGAACATAGGTCACCTCCTGAGCTGAGGAGTAGCGATGTCCGAACTCCAATTCCTACTACACCCTGAGACCTGCTTTCCAGTAAGGGGCGAGTACTTCTGGACCCCAATTTCCAAACGCACGGTATGGGACGATGATTTCGTCCGGACCCAGGATAATCGATGAGCAACGCGTATCGCTGGAGTTGTGTGAACTCAGAGGTGGCGTGGTCGCCACGCGACGGGGCGCAGCTCGTTTCCTTCCAGGGCAAGCTCTTCCTGCTGGGTGGCTGGAACCAGTACGCGGGTGAGCGGACCGACCTCGCCGGCGCCGGCACCGGCTCGTTCGAGTCGGAGGTGTGCTCGGAGGTATGGTGCTCGGATGATGGTGGCCGTTGGTACCTGGCGGCCACTGCGCCGTGGAGCGGCCGCCACATGCACGGGGCTGTCGTGCACGACGGCCACATCTGGGTCATCGGGGCAGAAAACGGAACGCCTGACGACGTGTGGAAGTCGAAGGACGGCGTCCATTGGCAACTGGTTGCGGCAACCGTACCCTGGCCAGAGCGCGGCAACCAGCTGGTCACGGTCTTCGACGGTTCGATCTGGGTCATGGGCGGTCAGACCGGCGCCGCCGGCCAGAGCAATTTCGTGGCGGACTTAAAGGCGGGCAAACCCTTTCCGCCGGCGCCGCCACCGCTCTGCGATGTCTGGCGGACGAAGGACGGTCTGCGCTGGGAGCTGATGACCGATGACGCGCCGTGGGCACCCAGGGGCATGATCACCGGCGCGAATGGCGGCGTGCCCGTTCTCGACGGTCGAATGTGGATCCTGGGCGGCGGCTACGTCGGCACGGGTGGAACTACGCTGAGTACGCTGCGATACGACCTCGAGCAGCAGCCAAGATTGGAGACGCGCCTCTTCCACAACGATGTGTGGTCGTCGGCCGACGGTCGCGAATGGATCTGTCATCTAGCCGACGGAATGGCTCCCTGGCCTGCGCGCTCGTATCACGACACCGCGGCGTGGGATGGCAAGCTCTGGGTGTTGGGCGGACACCGGGGGGTGGCGGACCACGCCGCTGAGATCGGGACCGATGGCAATCGCAATGACGTGTGGTATTCTGCGGACGGCGAACATTGGCAGAAGCTGCCGCTGACTCCTTGGAGTTCGCGCCACGCATGCGCTATTCACGTGCACGATGACGCTCTATTCCTCGCAGCGGGCAATGCGGTAACGATCTCGGCCGAGCAGGTAGAGCTGGGCAAGCGCGACTTCACTCATCGCGTTGAGGCGGTGTGGCGTCCGGGAGACGTGTGGCGCTTGGATCGTGCCGCCGTCACTGGGCTGCTGTGATACCGAGATCGCACTATAGGTGACAACAGACTCATCGAATCGATCGATTTGCTCGATCTTTCGGGGGGCGATAACTGACATGGGGTGCAGTCACCGGGCACAGAGAACACGGAGGAAGAGTCAAAACAGAAGCAACAGAATGGATCGACTCGGATCCACTGTAGGTCACCATTGCAGACCGATCGACTGGGGTTCGCTCAATGTCCTCAGTAGCCCCTTTTGGGAGATTGACCTTGAGAATAACACCCGATGATTTACACCACTGGGCCACTCGAGTCCTTACGCATCTCAACGTACGCGATGAGGATGCCGCACTTATCGCGCGTTGCCTGGTCGATGTCGATCTGCGAGGAATCGTCAGCCACGGAACGCGTCAGCTCCGCCGATATGTAGCGGAATTTCGTGACGGTCAGATCAACACGCATCCGGACATCAAGATACTTCGCGCCACGGAAACCACGATTCGCTTGGACGGAGATGGCGGCGCGGGTTATCTGGCAGCCACTCGGGCAGTCGATGCAGCGTGCGACAAAGCGCTCGAGAATGGTCTCGCTATGGCAAGTACGTGCAACCACGGCCACGTCGGCAGCGAAGGCATTTATGCACGAAGAGCAGTTGAGCGAGGCCTGGTGTCGTGGTGTGTTGCAGGAGGAGCCGGATGGGAAAAACCAAAAGAAGAAGACGCGACGGTATGGGATGCGATGAGGGCGCCGCCGATGTGCTTCGGTATCCCGTCAGCTGAGGGTCCACCCCTCATCGCGGACATGAACGCGAGTTTTTTTAACGGCAGGGATCACGCGGAAGCCGCGATCCCCGAATTCCCCAAAGCCGTCTTCGCCAGCCTGGGCATGAAGTTCGTATCAACATTATTGGGCGGAATGCTCGCTGGCTCCGTCGCTCAAACCGAACAAAAATTCAAAGGCGCATCTCGAGGTTTCCTATTCGTGGCAATAGACCCTTCGGAAATCGGTGATGCGTCCGCCTTCAAAAGCGACGTCGCACGAATCATGCGCGCAACACTTGAATTGAATCCTATCTCCGGAACCGAATCAGCCGAACTCCCGGGGACACGCGAGTGGAAACGCGAGCAGGAGTGGGCGATCGACGGTATCCCCATACCGCAGGTCCACCAGGATTTACTAACTGATCTTGCCGACGATCTGGGCATTCCCCTACCAGAGGGCAACGAGTAATTTTCATCATTACCACTTTCACACACGTAGAATTGAAAGCCTAATCCCATAGACTCGACGCTATATCGCTCACGGTCCCCCCTACGTCCGACGGCCGCGAAGTCCATCTACCCCTGGCTCCGTAGAGGCGAAAACAAGCCCGTTCGTCCATCGGGCCGGTCAACCCCAAAAGAGCCGCCGCGTAAAGGCGCGCACGCAACAGCAAAGAGGGCGATAAGACCACCGCACCGCTTGACCCGATCCACTAAAAGAGCCTTTATAGATTCTACACCCACTAGGAGGTTGGTGCGCTGCTGTAGATCATCCGCGTCCCCAGACAGGATCTGATGACAGGCGCCGTCCACGTCCAGACATGAGATGTGGGTAAAGCCCTCGGGCGGACCGGCCGGCTCCTCGCTGCTGCTGTCGCAAGCCGACCATACTGCGGTGAAGGTTAGAATCGAGACGAGGGTCAGAGACTTCCGGATCATGACAAGAGCTCCTGAGGTTTCGGGACTCGCGAGAGGGCTCTCCCCTCTCTGATGTACAGGCGCCTACCTACCACAATACGTCCTCGAGACGAGCGGTCGTTCTCTAGGGCTCGCAGCTCCGATCGGTACGGTCGGCGGTGGACGGCCGCCGACCAAGAATTCTTGTCACCTGATCCTAGGCCGCGTCGGCTGCGCCCACCGACGCTCCATGAGTTAGCCCGTAAGTTGCCCTTACTTAAATCAGGCTCCTTTTAGCCCCCAGCGGAACCGGACAAGGATCGACGTTAATGCAGCGATTGGACGTTTCTCGAAGCTCTGCAATCGGGGCCACAGTGTGGAGACGCTGGGCCCCATGGAAGAAAACAGCCCCCCCCGCCCTAAGGAGCATAGGAGGCATCCTATTATTAACCCTCGGGCTCCTCCTGGTGGGAGGCTGTGAAGACCCGGATCGAGAGATTGAAGTGACTTTGGATGCCTCGCTGGTCCCACACGACGGACCGAAACTCAACCCCACGAAGCGCTCCCCGCCGACCACACCTGAGCACCTGAAGGGCGTTCGCTATCTGCGCGTGCTCACCGAGGAGAGCCCCTCATGGGTCTCCTGGCGGGAGGTGCAGGCGGTGGGTTCCTGGCAGGGCGCGAATACCCCCCCGAGGAATCTGGCTCTTGGGGCCTCTATAGCGGCCTCCAGCTCAGAGCCTGACGCCCCCGCCGACCTCGCCGCGGACGGAGATGAGGTGTCCGCCTGGAACGCGGGAGGCTTCGCCCCGGCGAACCTCGATCTCAGCTTCTCGGCCTCGGTAGACCTCACAGAGATAAGACTCCTCGTAAACCAGAGTCCGCCCGGTCCCACAGCGCATGTCGTACAAGTGGCCGCCACCCCCGACGCCTGGCAGACGGTGCACGTCTTCCAGGAGACCACCTCGACAGGAACTTGGCTGGTCTACGCGCCTGGCGGCGAGGGACCGCCGCAGACGACCCCCAACGCTCCGACCCCACCGGGCACAGACGCTCCCCCAGACGAACCGCCGGCGGTTCCCCCAGGCAGCGTCGGCAAGTGGCGACGGCACGTGCTCTCGTTGTCTGCCGATCCGGGTGGCGCCAACCCGTTCCAGGTTCTCCTGAATGGCACGTTCGTCCACAGCGCCTCCGGAGACACCCTCTCCCTGCCCGGCTATTACGATGGCGGCAACACCTGGAGGATCGGCTTCATGCCCACCCGCGTCGGACAATGGTCCTGGAGCACGTCGTCTACGAACGCCCAGCTCGCCGGGCACGAAGGCTTCATCGACGTCGTCGAGTCGGGCCACCCGGGACGACTCGCCCGAGACCCCTCGCACCCAGACAAGTGGCGATACGCAGACGGCCCCCTGGTGGTGCCCATCGGCGTCTTCGTAAACGCGATGCTGGAGGACGCGACCACGGAACAGTTCACCGCGATGGCCGACTTCGTTGCGGACAATAACCTGAGCCTCTTGAACTTTCGCCTGTCGGAGAACGACGGAGCGTTCAGCGACGTCAACGGCCTTCAGATGCATCTGGAGCGTTGGCAGCGACTGGAGCAACGCATGGAGATCCTCACGGAGCGCGGTCTCGGGATCGATCTGATGCTGTACACGGACGACAGCGGCAAGCCCTCCTTTGGCCCTCAATCAGCACAAGAACAACTCCTGATTCGGTACACAGTGGCGCGTCTCTGTGGATTCCCTGTGGTGATGTTCAACACGGGAATCGACCTTCAGGAGTACCGGGATCAAGACTGGGTGAACTGGTACGGCGATCAGATAGGGACCCTGAATCCCTACGACCACCCGGTCTCCAGTCGATACGGCGGCGGCTCAGGTAACATGGTGATGCAGGGCCAGACGTACAACAGCGTGGGGGATCGCAACTCGGCCATCGCCGGATTGCTGGCCGCCTTCGCCGCCGGTGATGGCGTTCCCGCGACCAACAACGACAACTTCAGCGAAGACCTCTCGGACAACATCAACGGCCACAGCCCGGCGGATATCCGAAGAGCGGCGTGGAAGGCGACCATCGCTGGCGGTGTCGGCATTCACGTCCGTCACAACGCCCTGTTCTGTCCGGCCGGCATCACCGAATGCGACCGCTATTTTCACATCGCGGCCCTCCACGACGAGCTGAATTCCGAGGGGTGGCTGAGCCACGTGAATTCATTTGTGCAAAACCACCTGGGGGAGATTTTTGCAGCCATGATACCAGCGCCGGATCTGGTAAACTCTAGTGGCGGCAAGTTCGCCCTCGCCGATCCCGGACGGAATCGAATCCTGTTCTTCCTGATGGGCACCGGAGACGCATGGGATGGAGGTGATGGCGGCCCCGTCTCCCTCACGCTGGGAAACACCAGTGGCTCCTTTCATGCCGATTGGTTCGATCCCCGCACGGGCATATTGACCCCCATCGGGGCCCTCCCTGGAGGCGAGACGCATACCCTGCCCCCTCCCAGCGGTGAAGACTGGCTTGTCCTCCTAAGACGCCTCTGACCGTCGAAAATCGCGCACACCCGACGACGTAGGTTTTTTTGTGGATAGGCAATTCCTTTCACCATGATGTCGCCAGCGAAAGACTGTGGACACTTTTTCATTTTGAGTGAATTTGCATGATGTAGCAATTCGTAAGCGATTACTAATCAATAAGTTACATTTTTTAATATTAATTGATGCAAGCTATCGTTTATAAATTACTTAAGGAAAATGTCCACAGTATTGCAGAGTAAGACTGAATCACATTAAAAGAAAGGGCCTTGCGGATTCATTCGCAGGGCCCTTTTCGATTTATGTTCTACATGCCTGAGGGGACCCCGAAAACTGGATCACTTTGGCTGTGAGGTTGGCCGTATATCGGGGGGATTGAATAGTTAGGTTTTGCGCAAATTCATCGGGTGTTTGATAGTCCAAACTACTACTATGGGGTCTTTCTCCGTTGTAAAGGCGTCGATAGTCTCCGACGACGACGCGGGTTTCGGCAATCGAAAAGAAGATTTCTTGGTTGAGGCACTCGTCCCGAAAGCGACGATGGACACTCTCAATAAATCCATTCTGCCAGGGACTGCCCGGGTCTATGTACAGCGTTTGCACGTCGGCGGTAAAACACCCATCCTGAATAATCTGGGCGATAAATTCCGAGCCATTGTCCAAACAAATATACGCCGAGGCTCCTTTTCACAGAGCGGCCATCCGTCGTCCGATCCATCATAAGATCCCACGACCAGACGTGGCCTGGATACGTTGCCTGCACCGGATAACCCATCGATGCGCGAGGACGCCGTTTTCGTTTATTCACCGCTCGTACGCGAAGCCCTTCCTGTCGCCGCACGCGCTGGACGCGTTTGCGATTGACGGTCCAGTCTTCGCCACACAGCAGCTGATGAATAAACCGATACCCCCAACGCGGGTCTTTTTTCGACAAGGTGACCATTCGCTGCTCCAGGCGTTGCCGCCGGTCCGTCGGCCCCTACGATCAATGATAATAACTCGACGTCGCCAGATCGACCACGCCAGGTCACGCGACGATCACTGTGGCTTTCGCACCATTGGTGTCACCTGTGTTGTTCCCGCTTGGATTTCGGTGATTATTTCGAACCCGTGTCGTTCATATAGTGAGATGTTACGTGGATTTGATGATTCGAGGTAAGCCGTCATTCCATCGGTGTCGAATTTGGCTATAGCATCTTTCAGCAAGGTTGAGCCGTAGCCATTGCCCTGATGTACTGGATCAACAGCAAGCAGCGGTAAATACCAGTGTGGATCAGTTGGATGACAATCTCCCATTTGCTCTAACACCGAAAAAGCATCTTCCAGTATGGATTCCGAGATTGTTCTCTGCATATGCTCGCCTAATGCTTCTTCATCAGGGTGTATACCTGGAGGCAGCCACAGGGCTGCTCCAAAGAAACCATCAACGTAATAAGCCGTGCCATGATCAAAGGCTTTACCGCCAAATCTTATAAGCATTTCGCGGATATTGGATAGGTATTGATTGGGATCTGGGTATATCCACCTTACAAATGGATCCGCCGCAAATGCCATCGTAATTGTATCAATAATCTTGGGAATTTCAGTTGGCGTTGCTGTCTTTATTTCAGAAGCCAAGATACTATACCTCCCTTTGAGGTGTACGAGCTATTTATATATGACTTTATATCGGTTCTTTTGCTGGAAGATAAAGCCTCACTACTTATGAGATCCATATCATTTGGAATAGGTTTAGGCATTCAAGCCCTTCTCCCCGTAGCTCTTCATTGTAATCTGTTCTGTGGTTGCCTCGCATCCTAAAAAGAGGCAAGACCGACGCAACCGAGGGCTTCCACGAGGACCAGCTCGGGCTCCTACTTACCCACTGCCCTCCTCATACCCGCCTGATTGCGACGATACTGCCGATACCGACATGCGGCACCGCGAAGAACTTGGGGCGATGACCCGCTCCTGGGTCCACTTCGCCGAGTCCCCCTTCCCCCGAATCGTCGTCCCCGGCGAAGCCTCGAAAAACAGAGTGCCCTGAACGATGCGGGTGACCAAACGCGTCGAGGCCCTACTGCACGAGATCATGGAGAATGGATTAGTCTTCGACGTGCGCACCGATACCAACGACAACGGAGGGGGTAAGGTGCGCGAATACCGCTGCCCGGCACCGGCTTGTCCCCTATCGTCGATCCGCAAGAGCCTCAGTTCAGCGGGCAAAAGAGCGGGCCTCGGCCATGTACGGCCCCATGACCTTCGCCATACCTTCGTGACCCGCCGATTGAACCTCGGCACCCCATTTTCGCTTGCATACAACATGTTGCCGTAGACGTTCGCGCTGCACACCGCTTCAATCTCCCTTTGTCTAAAAAAGACCCCCCTTACCTCCATTACTATCTCAGCTCGTATTTCTTTAGCCAAGCAAGATGATTCACTATGATCGTGTCTCTCGGTATCCCGTGCCCGACGTCTTCGAGAACGATCATCTTTTGATCTTTTTTAGGCGTTCCTAATAATTTTTGCATTGGGATCTGTGATGATTCGTACTCAAAGATACCATCTAGTTTGCCCGTAATGTGCATTATTGGAGTCCGCACCCTGCGAATAAACAATGCTGGGTCGATTGCCCTTTGTGCCCTGGGAAGTTGCAAGCCTCCAACGCAAACAAACGCGGATCTCACCCGTGGGTCTATAGCCAATAGGGTGTTCGACATTAGAGAGCCCCAACTGAATCCCTGATAGGTGATATTTCTGGCGTCTATATCTTTTCGTTGTTCCAAATAGTCAATGGTACGTCTAAAATCCTTGCCAATTTTCACGATGCTGTCTCTATATTGCTCCGATTCATTTGCCCACCAAGTGCTTAGCGTTTTTCGCCTGTTGTAGGTGCTGAAATATACAGGATGTACTATGGCATAACCCTCGCGCAGCAAGTAGTCAGTGTGTTTCATGTGCCACGACACAATATCGGCATCGGTATCGGTATAAATCGACCCTGCTCCCGGGAAAATGATGACCGGCTTGAGTTTTCGCTTGGGCTCTTTTCGGTAGATTATGTATCCGTGGAGGGGTTCGTCATTCTCGTACGGCGGCAACATTTCAAACCGCTCCACCACGTAATCGGCGGGGTGGCCCGGCACCATCTCGATGTCTACGTCAAGGGGATAGGGTGTATAGTCGAATTGGGTGCGATACACCTCAAAGACTTCATCTGAAACGTCGCTCTCGGACAGTATGTCTCGTTGAACGTGCGTTACCGGTATATCATCAAGTGACTCGGGCGTTTCCCGTCCAACTAATTTCACCAACCGCATTCCGTTTCCGATACTTCTATCCAGCGGTGACGCGCTGTAGTAGTCATTAAAATTGTAACTATTGTCATAGTAGGCCCCACCCAAGATCGATAACCGATCGAAGCCATCGCCATGGGGGTTGGTCGCCCATTCTTTGACGTTGCCCGCTATATTCATCAGGCCGTGGAAATTCATATCTGCGGGGTCATCTACTTCCCGTAAATACGCCGACTTGAGGTTACTGTTTTGTATATCAGGGAGAATGAAATTTTGGCCCAAACGAGCTGCCACAAGCCACTGATACACATTCGGGAGTTGCATGTTTCGAAAGCGTGCGTACGCTCGCGCCTCAAACCAGGAGATGCCCGTTACCGGAAAATCTCCCTGATCAACCGAGAAACTGCCATAAGACCAATTAGCAGGCCCCGGTTTGCCGAATTTTCCTGTAAATTTCGGTAGCGCCTGTTCAAAAGTGTGCTCAGTCCCGTTTATGGTCACCGGAAAATCCCAATACTTCGGGTTTGTGTAATCATCGTGATTTACGAATGCTTGATACTCTGTATTAGAGACCTCCGTTTTTGAGATCGCAAATGGTCCGTAGGAAATCCGCCCCAAATCAATGCCGGGAAACCACATGGTTTTAGCATCACGGCCAGGCATAAAGGCGTAGCCCGTCGGTGTTTCTTCTATCCCAGTCAGATCAAATTTCCCTGAGTCACCCGGCGGTAAAAGAAGCGCGTTATCGGCTATTTCGAATCTTAGCTGGAATGGGTCCTTATCCCAACTAACCAGCGGAACGGCAATACTATCCAACGGCGTCGCGCCCAGATGAACCCATGTGGAGTCGCTGCCGTACTTCACATGAACCGCAACATCTGAGGGTACAGAAGTAACTTCAATGAAGCGTGTACTCTTCTCAAGATAGTGCTTCAGAATTTGATTTTCCGGGTGCACTTGTAGTAGCGATTTAATTTCTAGAAAGGCTTGCATATTATGCCCGTCGTCAATCGCGGCCGCGATACGGGGCAAACTCTCGGTTAATAGTAGATCGCTGCTTTTTTCTTTAGAGAAGTAATACAGAAATAGAACCAGTAGAACGCCGGTTAAAGCAATATATCCAACGGCAAATCGTTTGGATTTGCTTTTTTCCGAAGACTTTTGGGATTTCTTCTGGCCTCGGTTCCTGTATACGACAAACGCCGCACCTGCAATATAGGCGAAGAACAACAGCGCCAACACGCCGTTAAAGTACGAGTCCGGTACATCGTATTTCTTGAACGCCCAGTCGAGCCCTGGTAGGAACGTAAATAGGAAAGCAACTGTTCCTACCATGAATTGTAGGTATTTATTCGATGCGTTTAGCATTTCGCGAACCTAGTTTAAGGTGGGGCTCGTCAAATCTCTTTACTCTTATTTATTTCGAAGAGAAACAAGCGATAAGCCGATTCTAATGTGCATACATATATGTTTGGAGAACGCAAAAATCAGAGGGGCAAGAGGGACCGCAAAAGGCTCTATGCAAAATATTATGCAAAGGCACCTTGGTGCCGCGGTACCAGTAGTCGGCGTTGCGATCCTGCCGAATTTCGCTCATCAACGACACATACGCTTTGAGGGCTTCGAGGCCAGCGCCGACTCGCGCTCTTATCGTGAACCCACCTTCGACGTCATTCTCCTTCGTGACTACACGGAAGAAACCGATGGGGGTGAATATTCACATCACCGCTATCCTATCTCAATCTTCTGGCCCGTCCTATCCGACTCCAGTGCCGCATCGATGACCCTCTGCACATGCAGCCCATCGCGAAAACTGGGTTCAGACTTCGCTTCGTTCAGAATAGTATCAACAAACAATCGGGGACCAACCGACATCTTTGAAAAAAATTCCATGCCTTGATCAAATTTACCGATTGATCGATCT
>Ga0233434_1004122_pt1 | contig 11318 bp, 6 predicted proteins | sample SI_122_August201_4_FD_182738 | JGI IMG/M metagenome (GOLD analysis project Ga0233434, IMG submission 182738) | Seawater microbial communities from Saanich Inlet, British Columbia, Canada - SI_122_August2016_120_MG | ecosystem: Environmental > Aquatic > Marine > Inlet | place: Canada: British... | reverse complement strand
AGGATAGCATAGTCTGCGGCTTTGCTTATACTCATTGCAATCCCCTGTTTAAAGAAATTTGAGTATTCTTTGTTCTATTAAAGTGTGAAATGATAAACTCTCCACTAAAAAATATGATAAAATAAATAAAAAATCAAGATAATAGTGGAGTATTTTAGTCCACTATCAATATGACTCCTTGGATATGGGGGTTATCCCGTTTTGATGGTCGAATGACATTGCTTGAACCTATTATGATATAAACAAAAGCCCTCGTCATAAAACGAAGGCTTATTGTCTGTGGGCGTTGAGAGATTTGAATTAACTATTCATCTAGTTTAATCTTGATAGCACTTAAAGTTCTTTGAAGTGAAAGTAGAACTAGTAATAATGCAAGGAAAGCTATTACTCCCAATGAAGAAAGGAAAATATAAAGACTTGGAAATCTGACAACTACCTTTTTTGCCTTTTTCTCAATGGCCTCAGATCTAGCTTCTGCTAGTTTTCTTTCGTATTCGGAATTTATGCTAGCAACCTCTCTTTCATAATCGTTTTCTATCTTATCAATTTCTTGTTTTCTTAATTGAAGCTTTTTAATGAAAATATTAAGATGTGCTTCTAATGAAACAAGTTGGTCATTAGCTTCAAACTTGGGGATAAATTGTGTGTATCCATCCATCATCATTTTAACTAAATCTAAATCCTTTGTTTCATCATAAATCTCTCCATATAACTCAAGTACAGACATATGAATATTTTTATTAAACTGAGGGATTATTGAATTAAAATATTTTATCAACTCAAAACCATCTTCATTCTTCAAAATTACTTGTACGAAAGATGATAAATAGTCAAAATTTGCTGACGAAATATTTTTTACGGAGTTTGAAAGAAGTGTAATATTTTCTTTTGTTTGAGACAAATTAGTTATCGATAGGTTTAATATAGCGTCAAAAACAATTCTTCTATCCTCTTTCTTAGTAACAAGACTAATATTTGCAATGTATTGCCTTAAAAGTTCAGTTTTCTGAGAATAGTTATTGAGATTAATCTGACTATATATATTCACTAGATTTAACGGTTCTTCAGATTTTATTTTTCGTGGTCTTATTGTTTGTGAGAAATCAAGAGCATTTGGATAGTTTCTTTCACCTCCTGGATCAAGAAAAATTCCTTCACTCACAGTTATGTCTGATTTACTCATTACTATTTTTGTTGTTGGACTAGCTTTTGAGTAGGGCCCGGATTTAATCGTAGCAACCCACCCTGTTTTATTATCACTTTTATCAGATACGAATCTAAAAGTAAGTGCACCAGATTTGTTAGTTGCGGTGATGGTCCCGGGGTTACTAGTGCCCGAATATACACCAATCTGCTTGCTGGAAGTGCTGACGCCATCATAAATAAAAAGGCCATCATATTGAGATTCTGTATTAAAGCTCGAAAAGCTGACACTTATTTTCCCAGATTGTGTCATTCCATCCCAATATTTCTTTGGTAGCAAATTCCTCAAACTATCTAATACAGCAAGGTATTCCTTTTTTTCTTTCAATTCAGTGGCTGTTGGTTCAGGCTCAGGTTCAGGCTCAGGCTCAGGTTCAGGCTCAGGTTCAGGCTCAGGTTCAGGCTCAGGTTCAGGCTCGGGCTCGGGTGTTATCTGTTTCTGTATTTCCTCAAATGAAACTGAAGCAATGGGAGGATAAGCCGGCTTACTTGGGATAAATCCTTTTCTTGCACTGCCCTCAGGGGTTGGGGATATTGTCCAAATTGTTACTAAAAGTGAGATTACAAGTGAAGTAAAAGCCAGTATAACAATAATATTCCAATATACTCTAGAAAACTTGAAAGCATATTGTTCTATCTTATTTACTATCTTATTATATGTTGATTTCATTATCTTTTCTCCTTTGTTTGAGTGAGAGGCGGTTCATTTATATTTAAAGACTATATTTGTTTTCACCCGGATGACTATCAGTACAAAGAAGAATTATAAGCCAAATAGCACCAATAATTGGGATTAAACTAATGAGTAACCACCAACCACTTTTATTAACATCATGTAATCTTCTTATACCGACTGCAAGACCAGGAATAAATACAGCTAAAAGATATAATGGTTCTAGAAAACCAAGACCCAAAAAAACATCTGCAATTCCTACAACAGAAGCAAATATTATATTGAATAAGAAAAACATCCAATATTCTTGTCTAGTTGCTCTACCGTTGAAGTTTCCATAGTTATCTCTAACACTTTTTAGATACCATTCCATATTATTTCTCCTATTTATTTAACGAAATTCCTTCATATATAAGTTTACATATAATTACCCAACAATTAGTAATAATGCGATTAGTAATATCTTTTTCATTTTAGTCTCCTTTATTTGAATGGCGTTTGTTACCAACGACCTTGCTTAACAGGATAGCTGACTTGACGACCTCGCGTTCAAACGAATTGTGATAAGTTTTAACTTCTAGTCCAATAGAGGAAAGAGAAAGGTTCTCAACTCATCGTCAACTACCTTTTCTAACTTCCAGTATCACTACCGGGCTTGCATTTGGTTCGGCACCAATTTTTACCGTTTTGGCAACAGAAGTTGATACACCATAGTCATCGGTCGCCGTTACTTCAAAGGTATACTGTCCACTCGATGCTGCAAATGTTACAACCTTTCCTTTGGTACTGGATAGTTCTACTACTTCACCAGCAGTCTGAACCCAAGAAAAAGTTAATTTATCTCCTTGGTCAGGATCCCGAGATTTTGAAGCGTCTAGTACAACTGGATATGTAATTGTCTTTGGATCACTGTCATGATCCACTGCATCCTTGTATTTTTCGGCTTCCTCCCGATATGCCTTTGCTCGAGCTTCAGCGTCTTCCATTTCCCGCGCCTCTGCTTCCTGTCTAGCTACAATGTTATCTTGTCGTTCTTCTTCTATGGTACTTAATTCACTTTGACGCATAAAAATCATCAAAACGAAAAATCCAACAATCACAGCGGTAGATGTCAAGTTATTCATTTTACCCTCTTTGATTTCATTATTAAGATTAAAAAATGTTATTTAACACTTTTTTTATTGTACTTCACAATTTATCACACTATACTCGAACTATTAATTATAATTAATAGTTAAGTAATTTCTATCATTGTCGTTTATCATTTCGACCTCTTACTGGGCTCTCTTATAATTGGATCTTTTAATGAGCCAGATAATTCAAAAACAAATGATTTTCCTTTACGAGGAAGAATCTGACCTGAATTCTTCTCCCAATTAATAATCAGATCACTAACACCGCGGGAAAAATCACTCAATTCAATTATTGATTTTTCAATAAAAATATCCTCCAACCTACCGTATTCATTGAAATCTAAACGATAAGAACTGGATATTTCTCCTTTGCCGAACTGGGTATCAGCCACAATATTCAATAACATTTTTCTACCGTTTTTCAATTCGGATTTCACTTCAACTTCTCGTACGCGGAATTGCCCGCCGCGGATTCCTAGAAACGACGCCAATTCTTTGAATTCAGGATCATTTTTTATTTCTTTGGGGAATTTGATTTCTAGATTTATAAGCTTGAAATCTGCGATTGCGTTATCGACTCTCGGAAAAGAAGATTCTGAATTTAAATCCAAGATCAGATTTTCGATTTCAATTTTGAAATCCGATAGGATAAGTTCCGTAGTTTTAGATTTATCATTATTGTATTCTATTTCTACACCAACATTCGAGACACGAAAGAGAGATCGCTGCAAATTAAAATCAATAAGCTGGTTTCGTCCGTTAATATTGAAATTCCCTTCTGATTCAAATAACAGTTGAACTTTGCCTAGAGTGAAAATAACATCATTTTTTGCTTGTGTCGGTAAATAGGACGATGATTCATAATTTTTACCCTGTTGCAATAGCCGCTCCCAAAGGTAGGGTGCAATTGTAGAATAGTTTATTATGATATTACTTAACTCAAAGTCTGGGCCATTAAATTTGAATGTAGATTGTCCCTGCTCCCTTTCATCGTTTACTTCTCCGTTCGCTTCAATCCCTGATAAACCTAACTTTAGTTTACCTATATTAAAGGAAAACTTATGGGGACTATCTGAATTTCTCGCCCGAATAACTCCATCTGCACCGAAATGCAAGTCTGTAACTACTAAGGAAATTTCACCCAGTGTAAAAGAACCATCAGCCCTGTTTTGAGAAAAAACGGAGACCAACGGTAATATAAGAATCATTAAATATTTCATTTCTGACTCCTTATCATTTAATCTAAAATCCGCACTTTTTTTCTACACTTGCTTGCCGATAGTAGAACCACGATACCTATTTTTAAAGACTTTCATATTATTTACCTTTCATTTGATTGAGCGAAATTCTGGCAAGAACCACTTTTTGTCTGTAGGTATTTGGAATGTAATTCCCCTGACAGGGATTTTTTCTCTGTATAGCCGAGGAGCTATGTGTGGTTTTATAAATTAAATGCAGTACCATAATTCTTTTTAGTAACTGCTACGTATAGGGGATATTAGCTATAAAGAGGTCTTAGTATCCATAATAATCTACGTGTGTAAAAAACTAACGCATATGGGCGGATACGGGGGTTTGTGTCACCCAAATCTGTGTCACCATTGGTATTTTAATTGATATTAATTGATTCATTCTGACACAGACACCAAAAAAAGCCCCCGTGAGGAGGCTATTTGAGCCAGAGGCGTTTCAGGTATAAGACTAAAAGCTCTTTCAACCTTAATTAGATTGCTTTTTTCCCATTAATTTATAAATATGTAATATATCCACTTGATGATAAAGCAAATTCAGTAATTGTATCTGTCAATCCATATTGACCACTAACTTTTACAACTGGGGATATAGATGAAGTAATTTCTTTTACTTTGCCTTTTATTTCTTTTCCTAAGTAATCGAATTCTACTTGATCCCCTACTCTGATAGATTTAATCAATCTATTTGCTGCACTTGAAGACATAGCCATATTAACTCCTCCGCACTAACCTTTATTTCTGAACATAGATATCAGCCAAATACATCCTCTATTGCGTCTTAATCTTTGTTCATTCTTTTTCGATAGGCTTCTACTTTATTTTCCATTTCTTCAACTAATTCCGATTCTCTAATTGCATCATAAATTTCTTTATCAGCTTTTAATTGGTCTAATAGTCTTTTATTCGAAGCACCTTCATCCCATTTAATTAATACATATGATCGAAATATGTATTTATCGTCAGATTTTTCTTCTATTATCTCTTTTTTAGCAACGGTATAATCTTTAAGAGTTTTAGCAATTACCTGACTCTGTGTCTGGCTATATCTATCTGAAATATTTGATTCAGCCCCAAGTCCATTTTCTTCTTGTATACGTTTCGTATACCCTTCCATTTCAGATTCTATTGTTGCTGCAAGCCTTGTTTGGGCATCAAGAGATGCTTTATTGACAGCCAACTGCAGGTCTTGACTAGTAGCCGTACCAGTTTCAAAACGATATCCTGATTCTGAAGGTGTATTCAAATACCAATCAGGAATGTTTGATACACTTTTTCGTGTTGGTTCTGGAGTGAGATCCGGGCCAGTTCCTGGGGGTGATGCACAACTGATAAGAATCAATAATACAGAACATACTGTTGTGATTTGTTTCATTGTTAACTCCTTTTTCATTTTACAAGGTCAAAACCTCCTACCAGTGAAATTACACTAATTTCACTTTAAATAAATCATTTTCTTTGTGGCCATATAATCCTCAGATAGAAGCCTATAAAAATAAATACCTGAACTTACTTTTATTCCATTCTGGTCTAAACCTTTCCATTTGACTGTTTTATATCCCTTTTCCTGAAAACCATTGATAAGGGTGATCACTTTTCTGCCTAAGATATCGTAAATGACCAGCTCTATTTTACTATCGACTGGTAAATCATAAAATATGTTTGTAATTGGATTGAATGGATTGGGAAAGTTCTGCCCTAGTGCGAATGTCTCAGGTATAGGCTCTACAGTAACCAATCGTTTACCTGTAAAATGCTGCCCATCCATCGTGTATTCATACAGAATCTCAATATGTTGCGGATCCCTTCCTCTAATCTTTATGGGTAATTGAAATAAGATCGAGTCCACTTCTACCATATTATTCAAACCAATAAACCCCATAAAATAGTCATAGGTATTTATCAGTGTATCTATTGTAGACACCATCAAAGTATTATGTGACCCATTCTTGGGATTCTGGTTTACAATCGGATCAACAATCTGTACTCTTGGGTCGACACGATTAATACTTAAGTGAAAATCACTAATTGGATGTATTAAATATGGTTTAAAATGGATCTTACCGCCAGTATCGATAATATCAAAATTCTGGTCATCAAAAGTGCCCGTAATGACCTTACCAACTATATTATTTACCTTCGCCCAATTCCAATAACGAATAAATGTCATAAAATCTTCGATATTATATTGCTGATCAGGTTTAGAACGCAGGTTTGGCATGGTGCCCGTGGCCGGTCCGATCTCATAATCAAAATCATCAACGTTCCAAGCATTCACTAGAATTGTTATATCACTTTGCCCAATTTTACCTGATTGATCAAAGTCAGCACCTAAATAAGTCTCCACGGTGAAGGTTGTATCATCGATAATAGAGTTTTCCGGATCTCCATTTTGGTTACCATCAAATCCTTTTTCATCCGTGTCTTTAAGTTCATTCTCTACAGTTACGGTCAGTTTATCCAGTGCTGGCATGCCGTTGGTACTGAAAACATTAATTACCTTATCATCATTTTCATATGTAAAATTAAGGTCATTCAGTTCGCCGACTGCTTCACTGACCACTTGAATGGTACCCATTACTGAATTTCGCTTGATTGGCCGGCTAAATTCTAACCGAATTGGATTGACTGGTATTGGTGTAAACTTTTCAGTAAAACTGACAAGGGTTGGACCAACTTCATTGTCTAAATGAAAAACAACCGTATCCGGTGTACCCGGATCAAGATCTGATGGTATAATGATCAATTGAAACTGTTGCTGATCAATACCTTCAGTCTGTGCTTTGGAATCCCATTCAAATGAGCTATTGTAAAGAGAAGATATAATATTTTCCACCTGAGTAGGAAAAATAGCATCAGACCAGTTTAAACCATTGTCTATTGAATATTTCCCGCTCAAACTTATATTATCGTTCACCGAAATGTCTGTTATTTTATATTCTATTTTTACTTGGCCACTCTGTTCACCTGTGAGCCCTGAAATGACAACTTCTGGTGGTGTATTATTATCCAAGTGAAATATAGAAACGACCCTTGCAAATCCTTCACCATTTGCATCACTGGGAACTATTCTGAAAAATAATTCATTAATATCTTTTTCAGGTAAATCTGTGAAGGATTTCCAAGTAAGTGTATCTTGGATTAAAGTATCTGATAAAATAACATTATCTTTTTGACCAATGACTGTTGCCTCTAACCACTGGACACCTTGATCTATAGAATAGCTTGGTATAAAACTAATATTATCTTTTTGTTTATCGGCTAGCTGGTATACAAGTTTAATATCATTTGATTTATCACCACCTTGAGTCAACATATAAGATTTTGGCAGTTGGTTATTATCTAACTGAAAATCATTTGATATTGCTGGAACACCTGGATCATTATCATAAGGTACAATCTGTATTTGAATCGTGGGATATAATATAGGATCCACATCTTCCATACTGGCCCAGGTTAAGATGTTGCTATAAGTAGTAATCGTATCTAAGTTTTCTACTATTGTGGCCTGTTTCCACCCAAAGCCTAAATTATAATTCACTTCCAACCTAATCGTATCTTGCTCTTGGTCTGTAATAGTGTAGCCAATAGGCACTTCACTTATTTGAGGACTAGAAATATTGGTAATCCCTATTGTAGGAGGCTGATTATAATCCAGATTTATTATTATTTGATTAGACACCTGTCCTTTGTCTTTATCTTTTGGAGTTACTTTAAATAATACTGAATCTTCAAACCCTGTACTAACATCACCCAACGCTTTCCAAGTTATATTACCGCTGTTTTCTCCGCTTAAGGCACCACCAGTGAAATTAGTTGTCGTCATCAAACTAGATGCACCTGAATAAGTTACTGTTGTATTTCCACCCTCTCCGTGTGCTACTTGTGTTAAAGTTAATATTAACCCCGTATTATCTTGAGTAACAGTAATTTTACCGCCATGATTATTGCTGTGTTCAATGGCACTTTTTAATGAAGTCACCTGTGTGGTTGCCGTATTAGAGGCGTGTACTTTACCAAGTGATGCGTCTTCATCTGCTGAACCAACCCAAACATATGTTACAGATGTACCATCTGTAGATATAATTGTGAGATTGTCATCAATATTTGGAACGTTATAGACATTAAAAGTTATTGTTGCAGTTGCAGCTTTTGTAGATGCACCTTCAACCGTATACTCGATCTCTGCCACAGCCCAATTCGTACCCTCATCGATACTGAATTCTCCTGTGAGACTGACATTGTCAGCTTCCACGTCTTCAGTGGTATACTGAATCGTCACATCACCGGTCTGTTCACCGATAACTGGTAAAATAGAAGCATTTGGAGGTAGGTTATTATCCAAGTAAAATACCTTAGAATAAATAAATGAAGATGTGAATTCATTGTCAGTATATTTCATTCGAAACCATACTTCTTCATCATCAATACCGTCTAAATTTATTAATGAAAGCCATTCGATCTGGTGCTCTCCTGGAGCCCGTAATGAATTATTAAGGATTTCATCTTCTCCTAAAGCAACCCATTCAGTTCCATCTAAACTATATTCCCAATCAATTGTTTTAGAATTCTTACCTGTATCCAGTTTTAATTGATATTTAATAGAAATGGTGTCACTTTTAATTCCCTCAAGTCCAGCTACATTTATAATACTGCCATAAGGTATATTTGGATCACGTTCTGTCGTATCTGTAGCTGTATTAGAATAGTTTGATACCGCACCGGCTTTTGTATAAGCACGAACCCGAAATGAATACGCCGTGGCAGGATCTAATTTAATGGCAATAACTGCTTGTTCATCCTTTGCAACTGAATCTACCTCGTTCCAGTTGTTAATCCCTTGAACAGTCTGTTCAATTTTATAGCCATCTTCTTTGGATGTGCTATCTTCCCATGTAAGTTCTATTTGGTTTTTATTAATCATTTTTGATGACAGATTGTTAGGAGCTATCAAATGAGTGAATGCAGAATCTATATTTGTGAAAGTGGTATATGAACCTTCTGCGTTACGTGCTCTAAATTTGAAGAAATACTCTTCGGCTTCCATAAGGTTTTTATAAATGAATCGGGTTGAATCCCCCGCTAGAGAATCCACCATAACCGTTGAATCTTGATGGCTTCCTGCATAAATATAGTATAGAGCTACGCTCGTATCAGCATGGACCTGCCACACCACATTCAAACTATCCACACCTCGATTAGGATATGAAAGAACCAAATCAAAAGAGGAAATACTACCAGATATCACACTGGAGAAAACGCCTTCACCATCATAATCTACAGGAGCAATCCAGTAATAATAAGTCTTTCCTCGTTCAACATTATTATCCGAGTAAACATTAATATTTGCCGCTACTGAATCATGAAAAACAGGCGTAGTTGAGTTAGAAGATCGATAAATATTATATTTAGTTAAATTTTGTGTAGAGCTCGGTGTCCAATTGAGAGTAATACCAAACAATCCTTGTATCAATGTAAAGGATTCAACCGCCTGAGCTATACGCCAAGGATAATATTCAACTTTACCAATAATACTGTCACCTTTTCCAGCTGGGTTATTAATATGACGAGGGCCATCCTTATCACCCCAATTATTATAGGTAGCAATTAAAGTATGATTTGTAGTGGTATTAGTTGTGTCGGTATTATTATAAATACCAGCAGTTTCATTATTGTAAAACGTATTTGTCTTGCTATCCGCGCCGCCAACAGTTGCACTAGTTCCTAATACACTTTGTATTTTAAACCCAACTTCATTAAAACGAAATGTAGATTTTTCGATTAATGGAAGATAGTTATCGTTGTCCACCAATAGTCCAGTATTAGCTTTTTCAATTGTTGTATTGATAATATTAGAATGGTTAATAGCAATACCATTAACCATTTTAATCCCATCCCACTTATATTCTCCAGAAGATGTAAACGTCACACCCCTGGCATCCAAGGCCCCTCTATCAATTCCACCATTACCAATTTGTAGATATTTATTCTCATTGAACTGAACAGTGGTTCCGGAATAGATCTTCAATACTGTGGCATCATTTTCATCGTTCTCGTTCCCATCATTATCAAATACATTTAAATCACTATCTAGTCTATATGGTATACCCGGATCTAACCAATCGTATGTCCTCCCATACTCTGAAAGGTGACCATCTCTTACCACTATAACATTATTGGTGTTATTGGTATAGGTATTTGCATAAAAGGTGCTGTCTAAATCCACTACTCGAAAAGTTGCAATGTAAGGATTCTCTAAAAACGTGTTGCCTGTTATCCGCGTATTTCGACCATGATGATGTGAATAAATACCATAATCAGTATTGTAACGGATCGTATTGTTCTTGATAACAGGAGTTGCACCGCTGTGAATTTCAAAAGCCCTGTTTGCATACTCAATAATATTACTATCTATTACGGTCGAATCAATTGCACCATCATAAATATCGATACCAGACCAAACCTTATTATTATTAATCGCCGTGCTGGTATCCACTGTTGTAAACGTCACACCCCTGGCATCCAAGGCCCCTCTTTCATTTCCACCATTACCAATTTTTAGATATTTATTCTCATTGAACTGAACGATGGTTCCGGGATAGATCTTCAATACTGTGGCATCATTTTCATCGTTCTCGTTCCCATCATTTTCCCATACATTTAGATGACTATCTAGTCTATATGGTATACCCGGATCTAACCAATCGTATGTCCTTCCATACTCTAAAAGGTGATCCCCTCTTACCATTATAAAATTATTGGTGTTATTGGTATAGGTATTTGCATAAAGAGTGCTGTCTAAATCCACTACTAGAAAAGATGCAATGGAATTATTCTCTAAAAACGTGTTGCCTGTTATCCGCGTATTTCGACCATGATGATGTGAATAAATACCATAATCAGTATTGTAACGGATCGTATTGTTCTTAATGACAGGAGTTGCACCGCTGTGAATTTCAAAAGCCCTGTTTGCATACTCAATAATATTACTATCTATTACGGTCGAATCAATTGCACCATCATAAATATCGATACCAGACCAAACCTTATTATTATTAA
>Ga0233434_1004118_pt1 | contig 11328 bp, 15 predicted proteins | sample SI_122_August201_4_FD_182738 | JGI IMG/M metagenome (GOLD analysis project Ga0233434, IMG submission 182738) | Seawater microbial communities from Saanich Inlet, British Columbia, Canada - SI_122_August2016_120_MG | ecosystem: Environmental > Aquatic > Marine > Inlet | place: Canada: British... | reverse complement strand
TGAAAAAGATTCAACCTGCTTGTTTGAGTTGTAATATACTTTGCGAAATTTAAACTGACAACGTTACTATCTTCGCAAACTCCTGCTGGCACAGACTCAACAAGTGATTCTCTATCCGTTGCATCGGTTTTCTGAGACGTTCAGGATCAGAGATGATATATCCGCCGGTGACATCGTTACCGGTACTATGATTGACTAGACCTTTTACCGCATAGGAAGAAATATCCAGAGATTCCGCAGTTGTAATAAATACTCTTCTTAAATCGTGCAGACAAAACTGGACTCCTGATTCTTCGACAACTTTAGCAACTTGCCTCTTAGGCTCAACAAGGTGTCCGCTTTTCCCAGAGCCTGGGAATACAAACTCGCTATCATTATCCTGGTCCTCTCGCAACTTAAGTAGTTGGTAGACATACTTGCCCACTGGTAGGTGAAGAGGATTCTTGTTCTTCGTGTCTGCAACCACAAAAGTTTTGGCTTTTAAATCAACATCCCGCCATCTCATCCTAAAACCTTCTTCTCGTCTAAGCCCTGTTAAAAGGGTGAAAAGTAAATAGTCTCTGATTGTCGAGCTGCTTATATTCTGAACAGCCTGGTACCAATCAGGTAATTGGTGGGGTTTGATAATTGTTTGACGACGGGAAACCTTGAACCATTGTTTTGTTTCAGAGAGGCGCGATACAGGGTTCTCTTTGATCAGCTTGTTGCCCTCGCCATCATCATACTGACCGCTGGAAAAGTTGAGCAGTGCTCGTAAAAACCGCATCGCGAGATTTGCTTGAGCATGACCAGCAGACTCTCCTAGCTTCTTGTGTCTGCGTGAAACCATATCCCTGGTTATGAAGATAACCTTCTTCTTCTTCCAGTCGGCGAAATGTTTATCCATGGCAACCTGGTAGTCCCTGACGGTTCTGTCTTTAAGGGAACGTATGCTGAGAAAGTCGGCAAAGCACAATTCCAGTGTAATGTTCTTAGCATTCTTAGATGCAGATACGTCAACTCCCTTGGCCAGTTTATAAAGAGTTTCCTGTGCCAACTCCCTGGCCTGTTCCGGTGTAAGTTGAGGATACCTACCTAATGTTGAACGGTGAAGGCGTCCATGGACCCGCTTTTCTACTATATATAGTTTGGCTGTCTTGGTAACCTTCAACCCAAACCCTGGGAGGGCAGTATCCCGGTAAAACTCTTGATTCTTGTTTGATGACTTAGTTGTGTCGAGGAGAGGAAGGCTCTCTATGGACTTTCTGGTTAATTTTAAAGTTGGCATGGCGCGTCTCTTTGGGGTAGTTTGATTGGAGCCAGAATTTGTGTAGACTATATGTAGACTGGATATTTGTTTTAGGATGCAACTGGGTACAAGACCATCGAATTACTTGAAACTCATTATAGGCTGTTTGATAGCCGGGTTCAAGGGGTCATGAGGCTAAGTGTAGATTTATCAGCAGAGGTGTTTTTGCTAGGCTTTCGGATTCCTAATCCGTAGGTCAGGCGTTCGAATCGCCTCGGGGGCATTTTTTACGGTTTTAGCTAGTAGTTTCTGTTCCGGGTCAGGAAACGGCACCGGCAGCGTTTATGGTTAGGGTGTTGGTGCTGAAACTGTGGTTGGCCGTTGCGCTGAAACTTGACTCTGTCCCAGTTCCTGAAATGATGACATTTGTCGAAGATGCGAAAGCGTAAGAAGAACTTGAGACAGCACTGACATTGCAGGTGCTGGTTGGTCCGTTATTGATCCAGTATACTTTGCATGCACGAAAAAGATGCTGAAGGCTTGTTTGGGCATCAAGGTCGTAGGCGCGTTCTTTAAGTTGTCTATATTGGGAGAATCCTATCCCGGCAAGAAGGCCTATAATGGCTATTACGATTAATAGCTCTATCAAGGTGAAACCGCTCTGATCGTTTGTTGGAGTCCGCATTTTTTCTCTTTTCTATATTATACTTCATTAAGTCTAATCCAATTTGCTTGATTTTACAGGCTCTTCAGGAACTATTTGACTTTAGCTTGAGAGATGAATAGATTGGTATCCTTTGCTCCGATCTCAAAGAGGTTGGATTTTCATTAAATATTTAAACATTCAGGGGGTTCTCCAATGGAGACCTGGGATAAAGAAAAAGTTAAGAAGTCTAAAAAAAATCTTGAAGGCGCAAATTTGAAGGATATGGATTTGTCGTGTATAGATTTGAAAAATGCCAATCTCATTTCCGCCAATCTTACATCGGCCGATCTGAGTGGTGCGGATTTTTCAGGAGCGAATCTTTTTTCTGCTAAGGCTATGCGGGCGAATTTTAAAAACACCAACCTTTCGGGGGCGACTTTACAAAAAGCCAATCTCACTCGGGCAAACTTTGAAGGGGCTAACCTGAATTCTACGGACTTGATGGGGGCGAATCTTTCGCAGGCTAAACTGGCCGGCAGCGATCTTATACGTGCTAGTCTAGTGGAGGCCAGCCTTCTTGAGGCAGATTTGACGGGTGCGGACTTGACGGAGGCGAAGCTTTCAGGGCGGTATCAACGGGAAAGTTATTACAGCCGTGGTGCCAACCTGGGAAAAGGAAAACTGGCGGGTGCAAAAATGGTCCGGGCTGATTTGGTCGCTGCAGAATTAAACGAAACCGACTGTCGCGATGTTGATTTTTCTGGAGCGAACTTGAGTGAAGCCAGTTTAAAACAGGCTTGTCTGGTTTCTACATGCTTTGTAAACTCGAAACTGGGAGATGCTGATTTTCGCAACGCAGACTTGACGGATTCTGATTTTTCCGGGGCAGAGCTTATTGAAGCAAAATTTCAAGGCGTGGACCTCAGAAAGGTGAAAAATATTTCTCCACAAGAATTGGAACTGTCTATTATTGATAGTAAGACCCAGATCCCAGACTATATTGAAGTAAAATGGACCTCGGAAGATACCTATGAGTGTAGACAAAAAGTCTGAGGACTACTCGAAGCATTAGAAATATTCTTGGTACTTCCAGCTTGTGAGAGGAAGTCGACGATGAAAAATGAAAACATCTAAACTTTGGAATAAGAGATGAGCGCGACAAAAGCAAAATTTTGTATAGGACAGTTGATTTGTCACAAACTGTTTGACTACCGGGGAATCATTTTAGGTGTGGATCTGGAGTTCAAACAGACGGATGAATGGTATAACGAAATGGCCCGGAGCAAGCCTCCTAAAGATAAACCCTGGTACCATGTTCTGGTCCACCAGAGAGGTAGCCAAACCTATGTAGCGGAACAAAACCTGGCACCTGACCCCGCCAGCAGTAATTAATGGAAGGCTGTTTTTCAATGATCAATACAGTTAAAGAGTTTAAAGTATGGCGTGCCCATTTTTGTTGTTCACCAAAGGGCAAGTCGGCGATTGATAGAATGAAGAAACTTCGACAGGGTGACAATGAGTTCCCCTACGGAAATTTGGAAAGCAGTGTGTTGTCTACCTGCTTTCTGGCGGCAAAATACCTTCCTAAAAAAGATCAGATGGATTCCCGCAGAAGGATAGGCGGCCTCCAGCTTCCTGTTTCTGCGATTAAAGCGGGCTCTAAACGTAAGCCACAAAATGTAGGGCGGAATAGTTTGATTTTGCATTTATCAACTTTTTTGAAGTTCTATACGTCCGATGAGTCTACGTTCGATTGGGTCGGAAAAAAAACTCCAGACTTTGGCGAAGACCATCCTGATCTTGTTGCCAAGTTTGTGAATGCAGTTTATAGCGATGAAAATATTCCTGCGGAGGGGGTGGGGAGGTTTGCTCGTAAATCCCAGAAAGATGGCATTCGCCTGGCCCATTGGAAACTTCAGGATTAACCTCGTCGTGTTTTTCTTTCCTCAGAGTTGTAACATCCATTTTTGCATGCAGAAATGGATCGCACCTTTATCATGAAAACCGACGCGGTTTACAGGGTTATACGATATATCGGCGTGGGGTTGATCTTCGTTTCGCTGGCGTGGGCTTTTTATAAGGGAACGGGACCGGAGATTCATCCCGGTGGACCTTCCTTCAGTCGTGCGGTAGGGTTTTATACCGATGGAAACTATGAAGATGCTCTGCAGAACTATGAAACCAGCATCCGGGAGCACCCTGATTTCGTGCATGCTAAAAGGGGAAGAGCCCGAACGCTGATGCAGTTGGGCCGAGACCGGGAGGCACTGGAAGCCTTTAACGAAGTGCTCGAACAAGACTCTGGCTCCGCCGTTTCTTTTGCCAACCGAGGCATCTTGCAGGATAGGATGGGACTTTACCCACAAGCCATTGCCGATTATGACAAGGCCATAAGTATGGACCCACATCTTGGAGAAGGAATGGATTGGTTCACCCGCCTTCTACAAGACCGTAAAGAAAAACCTCAGACCCTGACTGAAAGACTGCAAACATTGCGACAGCGTGACGCTGGACCCAAAGAACAATAACTTTTCGAGCTAGCAAAGGGGCAATGATAACTTATAGAGTATGGGTATTGACCCATCGCCTCCGGCGGCTCACCGGTTAGATCCAGTCTTCCAAGTCAAACTGCTCTCTGCATTCCAGGCTTCTCATATCCATGAACAGGTCTGCCTGATCAAAGTTGAGATTAAAGTCTGCAAGGTTAATGCATTCTAAGCCGGCTGCTTTAATTTTTTCTTCATATTCCTTCATTTCTTCAGTGCTTCTAAACTCTAAAACCACAGAAAATCCGGTTGCGGCAGTAAATCTTATTAGTTTTCTATCGTTGCTCATATTTTGTCCATGAAATAATAATGGGTGTCGGTTAAAATCAAAAACATCTCACCATAAGCTTTGTTGGCTAGGGGAGACATGAATGCATTTTCGAGGTATTATTTGCTTAAATACCTCAGACTGGTGGGAGATATTAAGAGTGACACTGTACCATGCTTTTTCATTAATAGATTCATCCCGATTGTTATCGGGTCAAAACCCTGAAACCTTTGTGAAGGTAGACTGGGTCTGCTATTTGCGGGATGAACCTCTGATTTCCTATGACCGGTTGATTGAGAATTTCTATGACTTGCCGCAAACTGGCAAGGAAAAGATATGGATTCAGCGTCGAGCAAACTATTTATTATCCCAGGAAGAAGTGGAAGAACTGAAATTATATTTAGAAAAGCAGTATGCTTTTACTGTGGAGGTTGAGGCGGTAAAACTTCCTCTTAAAGTGGAAAAAATTCCTCAGTTTAACGAGAAGGATATAACGGGGACAATTATTTTGCGTGATCGAGATGAGCCTTTCCCTCTCAGCGTGGGAATCATTGGCATGATCTCAGGTTATCGGGATCTGGTTAATATTCAAACGGTGGGAGAATTACTGGGTGAAATTGACAGAAGAAACCAGGAATAGGAAGGGTTAGTTTTTATTGTCAAGAATTTCAAATGAAGTTTCAGAGGCCCATTTGATTTTAAGGTAGCTGGGCAAAAGAGTGTTTTTATCAAGCAAGGAATGCTCGATTTGTTCTCGAGTCAACCCCACCACATAGCGTAAATTAGTTCCACGCAGGTCAGCCCGGTTGAGATTGGCTCCTTTTAAATTTGCACGGCTCAGGTTGGCTACCTGTAGGCCAGCGTCTTCAAAGTTGACATTGTCAAGTCTGGCTCCAGAAAGGTCCGCCCCTTCCAGCTTTGTTCCGATGAGTTTTGATCCCTGCATATGCGTTTGCGCACCTTTAATGTTTTGCATATTGGCCTGACTGCAATCGGCTCTTTTTACCCAGGTTTTAAACATTGCACATTCTCTGAGATTGGCTTTGCACAGATTAGTGTCACTTAAATTAGCTCCACGTAAATCGGCGCGCCGGATATAAGCTTGTTGAAGGTTGGCCCCGCCCAGGTTTGATTTGTTTAAATCGGCTCCACTGAGATTTGCTTCAGTAAGGTCTGCTTCGGATATATTGGCTTTGGCTATTTTTGCTTCGCTGAGGAATATTTTTTTTAAGTTGGCTCTGCGCATATCTGCACCTCCCAACTCGGCTCCTTGCAGGTCAGCACCTTCCAGGTCGGCCTCTTTAAGGTCGGCATTCTGGAGGTATTTTTTGGAACCTTCCAGTTTTTCCTTGAGCGATGGAGTATTTTCAGTCATTCCTGTTTCTTAACTTATAAAAGCGATAGGTCAAGGCTACGACCAGAGTCCCTGCCATGAATAAGGCAATGGAAAATCCGGGAATCATTAATGCCATTGAAAGAGGAATAGACTCTAAAAACCAGGTGAGCATTTTTTGCAGTCCCAACCAGGACTCGGGGTGAACCATCCACTGATGGAGCGCCGTATTCTCGAAGAGAAAATTGAAGACCACAAAAAGCGGGAACTCGGTCCATGTTCCATCCTGCAACCAGAGCATGGCCTGATAACTGAAAAGGCCGAGCCCTGTCATGAAAATCATTACGCCAAACATTCCCATAATGCTTATCAATGCTGTCACAATGAAATCTTGCGGAGTGAGTCGGGATACAGCAGAGCGAATATCCTTCCAAGCTTCCAGCAGGCCTTTTTGTGACAGAGTTTTTAGTCCTTTGAAAAGCTCACTAAAAAACTGACGGCCAGTTTCCATAAAACGGTAAAGTTGTTTTAGCCAGTCTTCATGGTTGAACTGAGTTTGTTGATTTTCTATATTCATAATATTTTCTCCTTTCGGGAGTTCCGAAGAGGTGATAATTATCAGGTAAATATAATTGAGTCATTAAACAATTCCAGTTTATCCCTCTTTGAGCAATTTATCAATGGGCGATAGTTGGTAGTTTATTTTTGCTGTGCTACGTTATTAATTTATCGAAAACTTTGAATAGGATAAAATAGTGAAAGTATTGGTTTTTGGGGCAGGAGCGGTGGGGCTGGGGCTTTCCAGCTTTTTGCTGCAGGGGGGACATCGAGTTCACCTTGTGGGGAAAGAAAAAACGGTTCTTGCGTTGAGAAAACATGGTTTAAAGCGCCATGGTATTTTTGGCGAGGCCGGTTTTTCTCCACAACAATTAACAGCTTCGTCAAACTTAGCTGAAACGGGTAGAGAGACTTTTGACTTTTATCTGGTCTGCACTAAATCCTTCGACACAGAAAAGTCGGCTCGGCAATTGAAAACTGCGTCGACTCTGGCGCATCAGAAAACTCCTATTGTTCTTTGTCAGAACGGTTGGGGGAACGCTGAAATTTTCACCCGTTTTTTTTCCGATAAGCAGGTTTTTAACGCACGGGTTATAACGGGGTTCATCCGACCTGAGCCGCATGTGGTGGATGTGACCGTTCACGCTCAGCCGGTTCATCTAGGCAGTCTGTTCCATGAAAGTTCTACCTGTTTACTAGAATTAGCAGATGCTTTAAGTCAAGGAGGTATCCCCAGTTCTGTCACTAATGAAATCGGTAAAGACCTGTGGGCAAAAATGCTTTATAACTGCCCGCTCAATGCTCTGGGTGCTGTGTTACAAGTCCCTTATGGCCATTTAGGGGAGAGCGAAAATAGCCGAGCTCTCATGGAACAGATCGTTGAAGAAGTATTTCAAGTGATGCAGGGCTTGTGCTATAAAAGTCATTGGCAAAGCACTGAAGAATACTTGAAGTACTTTTATGCGCAACTGTTGCCCAGCACCTATGAACATGAGTCATCCATGTTGCAGGATATTCGAGCCGGGAGAAACACAGAGATTGAGGCCCTTAACGGGGTGATTGTAAGGGAAGGGCGAAAGTTGGGGGTGGATGTTTCCTGTAATGAGACCGTCCGTAACCAGATTCTATTTCTGCAAAATAAACCCAAATAGGTTTCATGTTATTTAATTCTCTTACCTTCATCATTTTATTTTGCCGTTGTCCTTGGTCTTCATTACACGGTTCGGTCATGGCGTGTACAAAAATCCAGCCTCCTTGCAGCCAGCTATATTTTTTACTCCGCTTGGAACCCACCTTTTGTCATTCTGCTGTGGCTTTCAACGCTCGTTGACTGGTATGTTGCCAAAGCTTTGGGCGTTGAAGAGTCTCAAGGTAAACGCAAATTATTGCTGTCGCTCAGCCTGCTCACTAACCTTGGGCTTCTTGGGTTTTTTAAATACGGTGAGTTCCTGCTGGAAAACTTTGTTGAACTGATGCATCTGGGAGGGATTCCGTTTGAAGCGGCGTCACCGAATATTATTTTACCCGCCGGAATTTCGTTTTACACTTTCCAGACTCTTTCCTACACGCTTGATGTTTATTTTAAAAAGGCAAAACCCTGTCATTCCTTTTTGGACTTTGCTCTTTATGTGACGTTCTTCCCACAATTGGTTGCGGGCCCGATCGTACGCGCTACTGATTTTCTACCGCAATGCTTGAAGCCGCGACGTGCCACGAGCGATCAGTTTGGCTGGGGGCTTTATTTCATGACATTGGGATTGTTCCAGAAGGTGGTTCTGGCAGACGGCCTGCTTTCGTCTCCCGCTGATACGATTTTCAGTCATAAGGACGGTGGTATATATTTCGTGGATGCATGGTTGGGGTTGCTTGCCTTTTCTGCGCAGATTTTCTGCGATTTTGCCGGTTACTCCACCTGCGCTATCGGTGTTGCTCTCTGCCTCGGATTCATTCTGCCGGACAATTTCCGTTCCCCCTATGCGGCGGTAGGGTTTTCAGATTTTTGGCGGCGCTGGCATATCTCTCTCTCAAGCTGGTTACGCGATTATTTGTATATTCCTCTTGGAGGTAATAAACATGGAACTCCACGGATATTGTTCAATCTCATGTTCACCATGCTTTTGGGAGGACTCTGGCATGGCGCATCCTGGACTTTCGTTGCATGGGGACTTTTGCACGGAAGCTATCTCGTGGTGGAACATTTATTGCGACAAAATTTTCCTGATATTGAATGGGTGAAATCCATGGCAGGGCGGTTTGTGCTGGGTTTGTTTACCTTCACCCTTGTTAGCCTCGCTTGGGTATTTTTTCGTGCTGCCGATTTCCCCACTGCCTGGAGTCTAATGGGCTCTCTGTTTGATTTTACAGGTGAGGGGGCGCAACTTCTTCCCACGCTGGAGATGCTACAGGTAGTGGTTGTGCTAACAGGACTACTTTCATCGCATTGGTATTTGCATGAAAAACGATTAGAACATGCTGTACAAGATATGCCTGCTTGGTGGGTGGTGAGTGTTTGGACAACAATGTTGTGTGCCTTAATTTTAATGCAAGGAGGAGGCAATGCCTTCATCTACTTCCAGTTTTAAAACTTACGAGCTCAAGCGGATCGTACCTAAACATCATTGGGTGTTGCTGGCTCTTCTAACTGTTGTGTTTGCGGCAGCACTGACACTGGGTTGGGAGCTTTATTGTCGATATTTAGGCTATGCGCCTAGCTTGAACGATACGGAAGACTTGTGGGCCAGTAGACGCACATTGATTGATGAAGATCCAAATCGAACTGTAGTCATCGGGTCGTCCCGGGCGTTGTTCGACTTCAATATGGATGTCTATGAAAAGGCAATGGGTGAACGCCCTTTGCAACTTGCTACGGTTGGTACCAACCCGGGACTCTATCTGCAAGACTTGGCGGATCATGCGGAATATTCAGGGACTGTTATTGTCGGGGTCGTGCCCAGTCTTTTTTTTGCTCCCGGTGGACCGCCTGTGAAAAGTCCGGAAAACCACCTCAAGCGATACCGGGAGTGGAGTCCGACACAGCGGGTTGGCCATTTTCTCGGTATGATATTGGAGCAACGACTGGCATTTATAAATCAGGAAGATCTGCCCCTTAAACAACTGTTACTCAAGCTGAAGCTGCCGGAGCGAGAAAAATTTAAAGCTCACCCTGAACTTCCTCCATACTTTTATGAGGTTGATGAAGAGCGACAGGGAGGCATGACCGATAAGGCCGAAAACGATATTGCCTTGCAGGAACGGATTCAGCAGATATGGCTGCCTTTGTTCAAGCCTCCACCATCGCCAGAAGGTAAAACCCAAGAACAAGTCGACGCAGACCGGGATAAAGCGGTCAATGAAATTTTGGAGAAAACCAAGTCCCGCGTTGATAAAATTAGAAACCGGGGCGGCAAGGTGATTTTTCTGCGACTGCCTTCTACTTCAGAATTGCGCGACATTGAAAATAAATACACTCCACGCGCAGATTATTGGGATCGGATTTTACAGATTACTGCGGCTCCGGGAATTCACTTTGAGGATTATGCGGAGTTGAGTGGATTCGATTGTCCTGAATGGTCGCACCTGAGTAAGCAAGATGCTACCGAGTTCACTCGAAGATTGATGCCATTGTTGCAGAAATTACGCAAGGCAGGGGAAATGTGAAGAGGGTAAGCCTTTTTCATATCTTGCTTCCCATCCACACCACACGACCGAGTATATGGAGTTTTTCCAGATCTTTTGATTGTAGGATCTGTTCTCTTGAAACGAGAGTATTGTCGCCGCGAATAACCACCGAGCCGTCCAATAACCATTCTACCCGTTTGACCATCAGCCCATCGTCCAGATTGATTAAGAAGATTCCCTCTCCCTTCACCTGTGACTTGCTTCGATCAACAAGAAGCAGATCGCCGGAACGAATGGTCGGTTCCATGGAGTCTCCTATAGAATGAACGAGAAGTAAGTTTTTTGGATTGGTGCACAGCTCCTTATGAACCCAGTCTTCCTTGAAAGCAAGATGATCGACAATCTGCTCGGAGTGGATAACAGAGCCACCTCCGGCAGAGGCTTCAACATTGTATCGAGGCACCAACACAAAACCCTCCAAATTTGAATGCGATGGGCGAGGGGATGGGTAGCAATAGTCCTCCTTTATTTGCATTTCTCCTTCCCCACTGAGCAACCAGCCAGGATTGCATTCGACAACTTTAGCCAGTCTCGCCAGAAAATCCGCGGCTGGGACCCGTTTCCCAGTTTCATAATGGTTCATGGTTGGGAGTGAAACACTCAACTTTTCAGCCAAATATTTCTGGGTAAAGCCCTTTGATTTCCTTGATTGTATTATACGTTTGTTTATTTTATTAGTCATATGATTGATATTGTGTTGACAGATATATTGATATGACTATATTATGCCGGTTGAGATAAATAATCAATAATATTTTTTCAGGTTCAGCATTTTTTGTATGGGTAATTTCAGAAAACAAGGGGGGTGGAGTTATGGAAGCGAAAGATCAGGGGGTAGATTGGAGAGAAGTTGCTATATTGTTAAACGGGGCCAACGAAGTGCTGGTGGAAAGAATCGATAAATTGAGTCAGGAGTATTCCAACCTTCAGTCTCGACATGAACAGATGCAGGAGTTGTCGGCAGTTATAAAAAAGAGTTCGAGCCAGAACAATTGACCGAGTCTTTTAATTAAAAGAATCATCTCCGGGAATTGACTTTCCGCAATTGATATTTTTGTACGGCCTGGTTAT